>Ga0209198_1000005_pt1 | contig 218445 bp, 212 predicted proteins | sample COGITO_mtgs_1105_2_FD_184804 | JGI IMG/M metagenome (GOLD analysis project Ga0209198, IMG submission 184804) | Pelagic marine microbial communities from North Sea - COGITO_mtgs_110519 (SPAdes) (version 2) | ecosystem: Environmental > Aquatic > Marine > Epipelagic ...
TTGGGTGGTAAATTCTTATTTAGGTTTGTATAACTATGAAACAGATGCATGGGTTTATGAAAGAAAATTAATGGCACCACCAACTACAAATAGTAGTGCATACGAGCCAATAATTTACAATAACAAACTATATGCTTGGGTTGGTAAAAATATAGTTTGCCATGATTTAGGAACTGGAGAACAAATTTGGAGAAAACCTTTTCCTCAAGACTTTTTATTTTCAGGTTTCATTATAGAAGATGACAAAATTATTGCCAATAACGAGGACACTTTTACGTATTGTTTAAATCCTGAAAATGGGAATATTATTTGGAAAACAGAAAGTTCAGGCACAAGTGGTAGAATGAGTTATTTAAATGGAATTGTCTATTTTGTTGGAGGTTCAACAGGTAAATTACACGCTATAGATGTTAGAACAGGCAATCACGTTTGGAAAATAAATGCTGGTAATTTAGGAGAATCTAGTACCAATAATTTTAAAACAAATGCTGTCTATGTATTTCAAGCAGAAAATGGGAATCCTGCAAAAATTATTGCATTAAGTCATTTAAATGCTTATAGTTTTGAAGCATATCAATAGTTAGTGAATGAAATATGCACTACAGGTAACACGTTATATAAAAAATAGCAGTTAAGTGCAAACCTCAAAAGTTTGTGCTTTTCTATTATTTTTGTTTATAGGCTGAAGGTAAAAGCATATTTATTCTGCTACTTTTCATATACCCAACCGATATTGCACAATTCACCTAAAGGTGAACCCAAATGGCTACGTGCTTCGCACTCCCACCCTTTGGGATTGTGCAATATCGCCGCGCTCTACCAAATTGCGGTGGGCGTAGGAATTAAGATAAAAGCTAACAATCACCTTGAGGCGGTATCGAACTAAAAAGTGCATATCATGTCGTTATACCGCAATTTGATAACGTTCTCTTGTCTTTTTAATGAATCGCATTAAAATGCTTCCATTTAAAACCCAGAACGTCACTGCGTATAGCGCGGCGTTACCACACATTTGAACAAAACCATAAACTATGAAATACGAATACAGCTTTTTAAACTTTAAAATTTCTGAAACCAAAGAAATAGAAGATTGGACTAACAGAAAAGGAAATAACGGATTTAAAATAATCAATATTCATTATTATAATTTAGAGGATGAACAATACGTGCGAATTGCAATGGAACGAGGAAATACGCCTTTACTTTAGCTTTAAGACAATGGATTTATACCATTCCGAAAAGTCGTTTATTGATTTCTCGTCTAAATCTAATCTGACTTCAAGGTAATGACAACTGATTTTGTTTTCGCAATTAACTCTTGAAGATAATTTTAATACTGAAAATGTTTGATTTTCTTCCATAATGTTTGAATTTAAATAAAATTAGTCGCTTAAAACGGTGGACTAAATAAACCGATAATAAAAAACGTGTGGTAACAAAGGCTATAAAACATTTAAACGATTTCATAGCCAAACCGATATTGCACAATTCACCTAAAGGTGAACCCAAATGGCTACGTGCTTCGCACTCCCACCCTTTGGGATTGTGCAATATCGCCGCGCTCTACCAAATTGCGGTGGGCGTAGGAATTAAGAGAATAACTAGCAATCACCTTGAGGTGGTATCGAACTAAAAAGTGCATATCATGTCGTTATAACGCAATTTGATAACGTTCTCTTGTCTTTTTAATGAATCGCATTAAAATGCTTCCATTTAAAACCCAGAACGTCACTGCGTATAGCGCGGCGTTAGGCACAAGGCGTTAACGGAAAATAAAACTAAAAAAACAGAATTATTAAAACAATAATCTTAATTATTAACCTATTACTCATTACACTTTCAAGTTGCAATAGCAATGACGACAACAGTTTTACACCAACTTTACCACCAATAACCCAAACAGGAGCAAATACCTTTGGCTGTTATATTGACGGAAAACTTTTAGTACCTCGTGATGGTGATGGCACTTTTAACTCTCCTTCTCATGGAGTTGATTATTTAGCTTCAGGAGATTTTCCAAATTATAATTCTCATGCCATTATTGCACATGATTATAAAGAAAATGCAGGATTAATTCAAATTCAAATTGTTGATTTATATGAATTTGGAGAACATATTCACCAAATTAAAGATAGTAATTGTGAAGATTGGGTTGGAGGAAATCCGAACCTTACCGTAAATTTACATTGCAGATGGAAAAATGAGCAAACTGGCGAAAATAAGTATTATTGCTCAATAGAAAATACAGGCACATTAGAAATTACACGATTTGATTTACCGAATAGAATAGTTTCTGGTGTATTTAGTTGTAGTGCTCTAAACAAAGATGACCCAAATGATATTATTGAAATTACCCAGGGAAGATTTGATTTTCATTGGGCAACAATCAACGAAAAAGAATTTCCATAAAAAAAAGGGAGTTACTACCAATAACTCCCGCTAAATAAATAGAAACAAAAAGTTATAAATACTTAAAATAAAAAACTATGAAAACAATTATAACCTCGATATTCTTATTTCTGTGCATAAGTATTAAAGCGCAAGATAACGGACAAGAAAAACTAAAATTGCATAGTTTTTATTTCTCACCATTAAATGTATATTTTGATAATCATACGGGTGGTTTGTCCTTTTCTGCAGAGGGCGTATTAAAAAAGGAAAATAATCTGTATAAATTACTAATTTTAGGAGGAAGTGAACTTAATTTTTTGGGCGGCAGAAAAGACAGTTTTATAGAAATAGATGCCTTATTTGGAAAAGAATTATTTATTGCTGATTGGTTTTATCTAGATATTTTCGCAGGTGTTGGTTATTTTAATTATAAAGAGCCAGATCAAGAGAGTAATGGCATGATAGAAAATCAAACTGCTGGGGTTCCTTTACAAAGTAAACTACGGTTTCAAACAAAAAGCCCTTTAGCATTCGGAGTACAGTTGCACGCTAATATGAACCGTTTAAATACTATTTATAACATTGGTGCATTTATACAATGTAAATTATATAAACATAGAACAATCTAAAATTCAAAATTATGAAAACAACAATTTTAACATTTTACGTACTAATTACAACACTTACAGGATGTAGTGACGACACTAGCTTTGCACCCTCTCTGCCGCCCATTACCCAAACAGGAGCCAATACATTTGGCTGCTATATTGATGGCAACCTTTTAGTGCCCCGAGATGGTGATGGAACTTTTAACTCTACTTCAAAAGGAATGCAGTTCTGGGGTTCATCCGACCAGACTTATAATGAAATACATGTTTGGGACTATAAAAGTGGCTCAGAATCTTTGTTTTTTCATATTCAAGACTTACATCAAAATGAAGAAGGGTCTTATGAAATAAAAGAAAGTAACTGTCAATTATCTTCAAGTGGAAATCCAAACCCTACAGTCAATTTATTTTGCAGGAAGAAGAACCAATCTACACAATTAATCAATCTTTACTGTTCAATAGAAGGTTCAGGTATTTTAAAAATAATTCGTTATGATCTAGTAAATAGAATTGTTTCTGGAACATTCAGTTGTAGTGCTGTAAACAGAGACGACCCAAATGACATCATTGAAATTACTGAGGGTCGATTTGATATAAAATGGGACAATTTAGAAGAAAAAGAATCTTGGATAGAAATAAAGGAGAATGAAATAACACTTGTTGAAGAGGGAGAATTTTATGTTCCATTAATTCAATCTCTAATAAGCAAATCTCAAGTAGATATTATTTCTAAAAAACAAGCAGAACAAAAAGAGTTTGTATGATTACTAAAAATCTAACGTTTTTAAAAACAAGTGATAATGAAAAAATAGCACTGTGGAAAATATCAAATAGTGAGAAAAATGTTATTGACAACATTTTTCTCACTCATGGAACATTTTCTAATAAGAATATTTGTTTAGGCATTGCAAATTATTTTGCAAAACAAGGTTATTGCTGTTATATTATGGAGTGGAGAAATCACGGTAAAAGCTTACCAACTAAAACGAGGTTTAATTTCGAAACAATTGCTCTAAAAGATATAAATAAGGTTTTTTCCTATTTATTTAAAGATTTAAAATTAAAATCAGTCCACTGCATAACACATAGTGGTGGAGGTATTGCTTTATCTATGTTTCTAATTAAACATAATATTTATAATCATAAAATAGATAGCATCACAATGTTTGCTTGTCAAGCGTTTGGTGCATGTACTCTAAGAAAAAATAAAATAAAAATTCTATTAAGTAAATATTTAACGCTTTTAATAGGTTATATCCCAGCTCAAAAAATAAGTCTAGGACCTCATAATGAAAGTTACTACACAATGAAACAGTGGTTTGACTGGAATTTGAAAAATAAATTTGATAGTACAGGCAAAAAATTTGATTATAAATTTAATATGTTAGATGTAAAGACGCCTATATATTCAATATCTGCGAAAGGAGATACATTCATTGCTCCTAGTATAGGATGCAAAATGTTTTTAGAATCATTTAGTAATCCTGATAATATATTTAAGGTATATTCAACTAATAATGGAAATTTAGAAAATTATGACCATAGCAGAATTATTATGAGTAGAAATTCAGCAAAAGAGATTTGGCCTTCTGTATTAAAGTGGATAGAAAAAAACAAAAGATAACAATGTATATAAAAAATAGGCGAATTAGTAATAAAATCAAGGTTTTTGGTTCGTATCAAAGTTTGTGTTTTACCGAAAATTTAGTGCTTCAAAATCGCCTACTTTTCATATACTAACCGATACTGCACAATTCACCTAAAGGGGAACCCAAATGGTTACGTGCTTCGCACTCCCGCCCTTTGGGATTGTGCAATATCGCCGCGTGCTTCCAAATTGCGTTGGGCGTAGGAATTAAGAGACTAGCTAACAATCACCTTGAGGTGGTATCGAACAAAATAATGCATATCATGTCGTTATACCGCAATTTGATAACGTTGTTTTTGTCTTTTTAATGAATCGCATAAAAATGCATCCATTGAAAACCCAGAACGTCACTGCGTATAGCGCGGCGTTACAACACATTAAGACCTGAATGCAAAAAGTTGAGAAATTTTCTCCAGAAATTAATAAAGTTTACTTTATAGAAAGTCATACTCTGATTCATATTCTTTCAGGTAAAGGAAGTATTCAGGTCGATTTTAAAAACTATTTTGATTGGCAAGAGAAGGCAATCTTTTTAGAAAAAGGTCAATACATTAAATTCTTATCAGATAATTTTACAGTTAGAAGAATTGAATTCTCAAATGAAAGTAAATTTTATAACGATGAAGTCAGAGTGTTATTTAAACATTTAATTTCTTTAGGTTATATCGATTTATTAGAATGCGAAGATTGCAACACCTTTCTATCTGAGACAACATTAACTGACAACTCAGCTCATATTATTGATGTTTCTTCAAAACAATGGTATTGGCAAAATCCATTTAAAGCCAATAAAGAAGAATATCAAGTAATCTTTGATACTAAAGAAATTATTGATGAAGAATATTCGAATAATTTATCTAGTAACGATTTAGTTAACCTAATAAATGAAAGAGGTTATAATGCTCAAGCCTTAATTAAAAATAAAATAGGATTATCGGTAAAAAATTTAGTGAACTCTAAAAGACTAAATGAGAGTCTAAAAGAAGTTGCATTTACAAATAAAAATATTCAAGAAATCTCGTATGATTTAGGATTTAAAGACGACGCATATTTTAATAGAGTTTTTAAAAACTCTATTGGCCAAACACCTAAGCAGTTTAGAGAAAATTTTGATTTTGATAATAGAGATTTATTTTCACAAGATATTTTAGAACTTTTACAAAAATATCATACACAAGAAAGGTCGCTAGAATTCTATGCCAATAAAATGAATCTTTCTATTAAAACACTTTCTAATAAGGTACAATCTAAAATGAATACTTCTTTAGGTCAACTTATTCGTTTAGAACTAATCAATTCGGCTAAATTAATGATTCTTGAAGGTCAATCCATTACTTCTATATCAAGGCAATTAGGATTTGAAGAGCCAAATCATTTTTCAAGATTTTTTAAACACTATTCAAAAATCACTCCCACAGAATTCAAAACATAAAAGTACAATTCTTAGTCCTTTTTTTGTAGCATTTAAACTTTGAATCTCAATCATCTTTGCAGTGTATTAATTCACTAAAAAACAAAAAGATGAATATTAAAGATCAAGTAACAAAAATGGACGCAGTAGTTTCAACTGGAGCAGTAGTAGATGCTGTAAAACAATTTTTTGCAGAAAGTGCAAGTACATCAGATCATGGCCAAGGCGGAACCACATCAGATAAAGCTGGAATGGTTGCAAAAATGGAAGGTTTTGCTGGAGCAATCGCGAAAGTAAATGGAATTACATTACATCATTCAATCGTTGAGGGAAATGTTTCAGCCTCAGAATTCACATTCGATTTTGACATGCAAGATGGTAGTAAAATTTACTGGCACGAAATCATTCGTAGAATATGGAATGATGAAGGAAAAGTAATTCAAGAAGAATATTTCAACGCAGAATAATAAGTCAATAACTATTAAAGATTAGAAAAATGAAAACATTAAAAAAGACATCACTATTATTATTAGCATTTTTATTTACTATTACTATATCTGCACAAGATAGAATGGCAAATAATGTAGACAACAGTACTATTCACTTACAAGGTTATAGTCCTGTTTCATATTTAGATTTAGGAATTGCTCAAAAAGGATTAAAAGAGTTTAAGTCTGTACATGAAAAAATAGTTTATTATTTTACATCAGCTGAACAAAAATCTACGTTTGATAAAAACCCAAATAAATATAAACCTCAGTATGGTGGGTTTTGTGCTTTTGGAATTTATGCAGGTGCAAAGTTCAGACCTGATCCAAATAAATTTATTGTAAAAGATGGAAAATATTTCTTATTCTTGTACGATCTAAATTTAGATGCTCAACAATTATGGTTAAATGAAAAGAATCATAATAACCTCGTTACTGGAGCAGATAAAAATTGGAAAAAATTAAGCATATCATTTAACTAACGTTTGCTAACAACGTGTATAAGTAATAGCGACTTGAGTTTTAATTCAAGTCGCTAGTACTTTTTATTTTGTAAATTACTTTCTGAAAAGTAGTGTTTATAAAATCACTACTACTCATACACGAACACGCTATTGTACAATTCACCTAAAGGTGAACCCAAATGGCTATGTGCTTCGCACTCCCACCCTTTGGGATTGTGCAATAGCGCCGCGTGCTTCCAAATTGCGATGGGCGTAGGAATTAAGAGAATAACTAGCAATCACCTTGAGGTGGTATCGAACTAAAAAGTGCATATCAAGTCGTTATACCGCAATTTGATAACGTTCTCTTGTCTTTTTAATGAATCGCATTAAAATGCTTCCATTTAAAACCCAGAACGTCACTGCGTATAGCGCGGCGTTAGCCAATTGCCAAGCCCTTTCACTAAAAAAACATAAATATGATGAAAAGAAAAATCTTAAATATATGTCAAAGATTACTCTTAATTTTTATTATCTACGTATTAAACTCCTGTGGTGTTTCTAAAATCAATAAAATAAGTGCTCCTTCTTTACAGGTATTCATAGATTTAGTTCAAGTGGTTGAAGACAAAATAAAAGTAACCATAACTCTAAATAACCTGACACCAAAAACGAACACTTTTTATATTCCAGAAATTGTTCCTGGCACGTATTCTGACAAAGACTATGGTCAGTATATACAAGACTTTAAAGCCTTTGGCCAAGATGGTAATTTATTAACTATAGAAAGGAAAGATAATAACTCTTGGTACATCCCCAATATGGATAAGTTGCGTAAAATAACTTACTGGGTAAACGATAGTTTTGATAGAGAAAAGGAGAAAAAGCCATTAGATGGTATGTTAGCTACAGTAGGAACAAATTTTGAAAAAGGGGATAATTTTTACTTGAATATGCACTCAATAGTTGGATATATATATGGATATACAAATACTCCTTATAACCTAGAAATATTATACCCAAATAACCTTTTTGCCACAACTTCTATGAAGGAGGTTAAAACCATTGAACAGAATAATACAAAGATATCTTATTATTCTGCAAATAGATATTTTTCTATTATTGACAATCCTATACTTATTCAAAAAGATACTAGCCTGCATTTTCAAGTAGATGATATGGACATTGAATTAGCATTGTTTAGCAAATCTAAAAATATTAACCCTGTAAAATTAAAATCGGTGCTTCAGGAAACCATGAAGGCACAAAAACAATATTTAGGAAATTTAAAAACAACAGATAGTTATACCATCTTACTTTTTGGATTACCCTCTTCTATCTTCTCTGGTTTTGGCGCATTAGAACACCACTCTTCTACTATTGGTGTTTTTAATGATGATTTTAATCAAGAAGTCATAGAGGAAAGTGCCAGAGATGTTATTTCTCACGAGTTTTTTCATATAGTCACACCATTGCAATTACATTCAGAATACATTCATGATTTTGAATACAATTCCCCTAAGAAAATGTCAAAACATTTATGGTTATATGAAGGGTTAACAGAGTATTTTGCTAATATATTTCTGGTAAATCAAAAACTAATTACAGAGAAAGAGTTTTATGCTCGCATAATGAGTAAAATTAATCAGTCTAAAGCGTATTCTGATACGATTTCTTTTACCAAAATGAGCGAACATATTTTAACAGATTCCTACAAAGACCAATATATGAATGTCTATAAAAAAGGAACGCTGATAGCTTTGGCACTAGACATACAATTGCGAGAACTAAGCAATGGTAAGCAAGGAGTTCTAGATTTGGTGAAAAATTTATCTAAAAAATATAACCCAAATCACCCATTTGAAGATGATACCTTTATAGAAGAAATAACTAAATTAACCAACCCAAGTATTGGTTTTTTTTTTAAGAATCACGTTCAAGGCAACACACCTATTTCTTATGAAGCCATATTGAAAAAGGTAGGTATTGCTATAGAGAAGAAAGAAGTGAATACCTCTTATTTTATACATACTAACAAAGAACAGTCTATATATTTTGATTACGGTCCTAATAAAGGTTTTTTCTTTGGTGGAGACCTCCCACTTAATAGTTGGCTTGTTGAAATGGGCGTGCAAAAAGGCGATATTATTGTATCTGTTAATGGTAAACCGTTTGGAAGTAACATAAAACAAATTATAGAGGATTCCTTTTCATGGAAAATGGAAACAAAAGTTACCATAACCATAAAACGAGACGGTAAAGAAATACAGTTAAAAGGAAATGCTTCCTCACCAAAAGTAATCGAGTCCGTTTTAGTAACTGACCCAAATGCTTCTAAAAAAAACAAACTAATAAGAGATAGTTGGTTATTCAACTAAAATATTACAATTGTAATTACAGTTTGGATACAAGTCCAAACTGTAATTGCTTTTAGAAACAACTTTAACTCTTTCTACTAAAGGTAGAAAATAACCCCAAAAACAAAATGAGAAAAATTGAACTATATGGTGCAGATTGGTGTCCAGACTGCAGAAGAGCTAAATCTTTTTTAACTGATAACAATATTGAGTTTACTTTTATTGATGTTGATTTAGATAAAAATGCTACAGAAAAAGTAGAAAAAATCAACAACGGTAAGAGAATTATTCCAACGGTAATTATTAATGATAAACCATTTACTAATCCAAATAATGTGGAACTTTCAGCAGTTTTAGGTATAAATGAAGCTGGCAGGGTGCAACTATTTGGTGCGGACTGGTGCCCTGATTGCAGAAGAGCTAAAAACTTTTTGAGAGATAATGCTATTAATTTTGAATTCATAGATGTTGATGCAAATGATTGGGCAACTGCAAAAGTTGAAGAAATTAACAATGGAAAAAGAATCATACCTACCATTTTAATTGATGACATTACTCATACAAATCCTGACAATGTTGCCTTAACGAAGCTTTTGTCCATAAACATAGAAAAGGAACATAAAATATTTGACACGATAATAATTGGAGGTGGTGCGGCAGGTTTGACAACCTCTATTTACGCTCAAAGGGATCGTTTCGACACACTTCTTTTAGAGAAAAAAAACATTGGTGGCAATGCATTTTTAACAGAAAAAATCGAAAACTATCCTGGTTTCACTTCTATTTCTGGTCCCAAATTAATGGATAAAATGGAGGAACAGGCAAAAACTTATGGCGCTGTCATAAAAACGGGAGAAGAAGTGATTAATATTTCAAAAAAAGATGGGTTGTTTGCTATAAATACTAAAAGCACATCTTATTTTGGTAAAACAGTAGTGTTATCTACAGGGTCTACATATAGATTATTAGGAATTCCTAATGAAACTGAATTAATTGGGTCTGGAATTCATTTTTGTGCTACTTGTGATGGAGCATTTTATAGAGATAAAGATATTATTGTAATAGGTGGAGGAAACTCAGCCTTAGAAGAAGGGATATTTCTTGCAGGGTTCTGTAAATCAGTAAAAATTGTTAATCGATCTAATACCTTTATTGCTTCAAAGACTTATATAGAAAAGTTAAAAACAATTGATAATATCTCTACTTATATGAATAAAACTTCTCTTGAATTTATAGCTGGAGAAAATGAATTATTTCAATCGTTAAAAGTAAAAGATAATGAAACAAGTAAAGAAGAATTAATCTTGGCTGATGGAGTATTTATATTTATTGGGCTAATACCAAATACAAAACCATTCGAAGAGTTAATTGAATTAAATGAAAGAAATTTTATTGTAACAACAGGCTTAGCAGAAACTAATGTCAAAGGGATATTTGCTGCAGGAGATTGCAGAGAAGGTGCAATAGCCCAAGTAGCTGCAGCAACTGGAGAAGGTGTTTTAGCAAGTTATGGCATTAAGAACTATTTAAAATAACGATTTGCTAACAATGAATAAGAATAATAGCGGTTTAGTGCTAAATCCAAATTAAATAATTACAAAAAAGGTCTGTGTTTAATCAAAAGTTAGCGTGTTTTAATCCGCTGTTATTCACATACTATCCGTTAGCAAATATATAGATCACTTGTGAAGCAATTATTACAGAAAATATCAATATGTACCGTTTGCGTTCCTCATTTAGAACTTGGTCCAAGACCAATAGTTTCAGCACATCGTAAAAGCAAGATAATTATTATTGGACAAGCTCCAGGAACTGTGGTTCATGAAAGTGGTATCCCTTGGGATGATAAGAGTGGAGAAAATTTAAGAAAATGGATGGATGTTAACAAAACAACTTTTTATGACCCTCAAAAGGTTGCTTTAGTTCCTATGGGGTTTTGTTATCCTGGAAAAGGAAAATCAGGAGATTTAGCTCCAAGAAAAGAATGTGCCCCACTTTGGCATAATTCACTCATAACACAAATGAAAGAAGTGAAATTAATTTTATTAGTGGGGACATATGCTCAAAACTATTACCTTAAAAAAGATGCGAGAAAAACACTAACTGAAACAGTGAAAAACTATCAAGAATATCTACCTAAATACTTTGTACTTCCACATCCATCTCCAAGAAATAATATTTGGCAAGCCAAAAATGATTGGTTTAAACTAAAGGTAACTCCTGAATTGCAGCTAAGAGTAAAAGAAATATTAGATTAAACAATTGCTAACAAAACCTAAACTGCATTAAAACGCAGCTTAGCCAGAACGTAAGCAAGAAAACATAGATTAATGAGAAAATTAATTAGTTCAGGGACTAAGTTTGAAAAAGAAATTGGTTATTCGAGAGCTGTTGTTCAGGGCAACTGGGTTGTTGTATCGGGAACAACGGGTTACAACTACGAAACAATGACCATTGAAGATGATATAATATCACAAACTGAACAATGTTTAATTAACATCTCAAATGCTTTAATTCAAGCAGGGTCAAATTTAGATGAAGTGATTCGAGTAACATACATATTGACAGATGCCACAGAATTCGAAAAGTGCTGGTCGACACTTCGGAAATATTTTGGGAAAATTAGACCCGCTGCGACTATGTTTTCAGCAGGACTGGCGGACCCAAAAATGAAGATTGAAATACAGGTTACTGCATTAAAAAAGTAAAACTAGCTTACAAAACTTTATATAGTAAATAAGGCGTTTGATGGTTTACGAAAGATCAGTGCTGTTTACCAACAACGCCAAATCGTTGATTTACTTTTAAAATGAATGCGATAAGAAAAAACACATGGTTTTGGCTAAAAATAAACTTGAAATTTTACCGGTTTCTGCTGCCCTAATGGGAATATACTATCCGATATACCAAATTAAAAAAAGCATTACAATCGAAAAAAAACTGACCAACCAAAGTCGAAATTTTAACAACGACACCAAATAAAAAGCAAAAAATGATATTACTAATAATCAACTGAATTAATACTAATCGCGATAGCAAAAAAAAAATGCTATCTAAAAACTGTAAATTATGAACATAATTAAAACTTTGAGAAAAATTTATTTATCAATCTTTTTAGCATCATTAACATTATTCGTGTGTTGTAATATTACGAAAGAAAAGAGTAGAAATATAGTAGAAAATAATCAAGTTGCATTTTATAGCAAACTAGACTCTACCATGTATAGTATTGATTTAGAAAAAAATAAAAAAATAAAATTATTCACATTTGAAACAAATAATCATTCAAGTGTGAAATGGCCTTGTTGGTCGCCTGATGGGAAAAAAATTGCATACATGGGACAAAGAAATGGGGTGTATGGATCTTATTATTTTGATCTTCATTCAAAAAAGCACACAAAATTTTGGGAAGGGGATTATAAAAAGGGTGATCTTGCTGTTCCAGGGGGTGTAATGGATTGGCATAAAGATCTTGGTCCCCTTATAGGAATTAAGGAAGATGAAATAGGAAATACGGATACACACGTATTAAAAGATTCTCTATTTAAAACCTTTGAAAAAGGAAATACGGAAACTTATGATTTTTTTAAATTAAGAGACACTGCATATATTAATTTAACTCAAAATAAATGGGATCAAAGAACTCATCCCCAACAAATATTTTGGACATTCTTTGTTAGAGCTCATTCAAATGGGAATATATCATTTTGGGGAACAGAAGAGGATGAAAATAATGGTTTTGGGGAAAACCTTTACATTATAGACTCTAATGGGGAAAACAGAAAAAAGATTTTTAATTATCCTGAAGGAGTGAATGGAGCAGGCGCGAACATGTTGGAGTATGATATTTCAGAAGATGGAAAATGGTTGTTGTTTTCTTTAGACGGAGATATAGTACTCATTGAGCTAGAAAATCCTGAAAATACGATTAACTTAACAAATTCTAAAGATCAAATAGACATAATGCCTAAGTTTAATTCTAACGATACTAAAATCGTTTACAGTAGCGGAAATGGGGAACATTTCAACATTTTTACAATGGATTTTGATGGAGAAAATAAACAAGTGCATACTACCGGTAAAAACTATTACGTACAAAGTAGGTATAAACTAAATTACTAATGTTAACATCTCCTGAACTGAACTAAAACTCAGTTTAACCAAACGTTCTAAGGTCTAATTATCAATCTAAAATTGGCACCTCAATAAAAAGCAATTGAGCGTCCTCTTGGGCTTTCACTAAAAATGAATCTACTTTAGAAATACCCACGGCATCTCTTTGATTCAAATGCTGACCTGCAACTTCAGAAACTCCAATCACTTGCATCACATAAACGCCATGAGTCTCTGATTTTAAGGGGTACTCAAAAGTAGCCCCCGCGTTTAAATTAAGTCTCGATAGTTGTACATTCTGATGGATTTTTAAACCAGAGGTCTTAGTACTATCTATAGAAGACACCAAAACCTGAAGTATTCCTGTTGTAGGTGTCTGAAAATAGGTTTGATCATATCGAGGAGTTACATTTTTTTTATTTGGGACAATCCATATTTGAAACAAGCTTAAATAGTCGGTTTTAGAACCATTTACTTCTGAATGCTGAATGCCTGTCCCTGCTGACATCACTTGAACTTCCCCAGCTTTGACCTCTTCCCAACTATTTCCCATTGAATCTTTGTGCTTTAAAAGACCTGAAAGTGGGATTGTAATAATTTCCATGTTTTCATGTGGATGGGTTCCAAAGCCCATACCCGGAGCAATCAAATCATCATTTAAAACTCTTAAAGTTCCAAAATTCATTTTTTCAGCATTATAAAAATTAGCAAAACTAAAGGAATGATTCGCTTGTAACCAGCCATGATTTGCAAATCCTCTTGAAGTGGCCTCGTGGTAAACTAATTTCATATGATGATATATTTATAATTGTTCGTTAACAAAAACTTGAAACTCAAGAATATTGTTATTTTTGTGTAACAAATATATGTGCTATGGATTTAAACTTCAATAAAAACGAAGATTATAATAAACTACTTGTTACCGATTTAAAGAAGCGTTTAGCGCAAGTTAGATTAGGTGGTGGTAAATCCAAAATCGAAAAAGAACACGCCAAAGGAAAACTAACTGCCCGAGAGCGTATTGATTATTTGTTAGACAAAAAATCAAAATCAATCGAAATCGGTGCGTTTGCCGGAGACGGCATGTACGAATCTCACGGAGGCTGTCCTTCAGCCGGAGTGGTGGTCAAAATAGGCTATATAAAGGGAAAACAATGCATTGTAGTTGCCAACGACGCAACGGTAAAAGCTGGTGCTTGGTTTCCAATAACAGCAAAAAAGAATCTTCGGGCGCAAGAAATTGCAATGGAAAATAAACTACCGATTATATATTTAGTTGATTCAGCTGGGGTTTATCTCCCATTACAAGATGAAATTTTCCCTGATAAAGAGCACTTTGGTCGAATTTTCAGAAATAATGCACAAATGAGTAGTATGGGTATTACCCAAATAGCTGCTGTGATGGGAAGCTGTGTTGCCGGGGGGGCCTACTTGCCTATTATGAGTGATGAAGCCATCATCGTTGACAAAACAGCAAGCATCTTTTTAGCGGGGAGCTATTTAGTAAAAGCCGCCATTGGAGAATCTATAGATAATGAAACACTTGGAGGCGCTACAACGCATTGCGAAATAAGTGGAGTCACTGATTACAAGGCCAAGGATGATGCAGATGCTTTAGACAAAATTAAATCGATCATGGATAAGATTGGAGATTTTGACAAAGCGGGTTTTAATAAAAAACCTTCTAAAAAACCAAAGGCAAATCCCAAAGATATTTTCGGACTACTTCCAAAATCAAGAGCAGACCAGTATGACATGTATGAAATCATAGAACGATTGGTTGATGGTTCTGAAATTGAAGAATATAAAGCCGACTATGGCAAAACTATCATTACAGCCTATGCTCGTATTGACGGATGGGCCGTAGGAATTGTGGCTAACCAACGTAAATTAGTTAAAAGTGCCAAAAGAGAAATGCAATTTGGTGGAGTTATTTATAATGACAGTGCAGATAAAGCGACCCGCTTTATTGCTAATTGTAATCAGAAAAAAATACCATTAGTTTTTTTACAGGACGTCACTGGGTTTATGGTGGGGAGTAAAAGTGAACACAGTGGGATTATAAAAGACGGTGCAAAGATGGTCAATGCACTCAGTAATAGTGTGGTTCCTAAATTCACTATTATTATTGGAAACAGCTATGGAGCTGGAAATTATGCCATGTGTGGCAAAGCCTATGACCCGCGATTAATTGTCGCCTGGCCAAGTGCTGAGTTAGCGGTGATGAGCGGAAACAGTGCTGCAAAAGTATTGCTACAGATAGAAACCGCCTCTTTAAAAAAGAAAGGTGATAAAATAACAACTGAAAAAGAAGCAGAATTATTTAATCAGATTAAATCACGCTACGATGCGCAGGTATCTCCGTATTACTCGGCAGCAAGAATGTGGACAGATGCGGTTATTGAGCCTACAGAAACTCGTGATTGGATTAGTATGGGAATTGAAGCAGCAAATCATGCTCCTATAGAGAAAGCCTTTAATATGGGCGTTATACAAGTTTAAGCTGTGCGAGTGTTTCTTGACGCTTTATCTTTCCAGAAGGTGTTTCAATAAATTTGTCTAAGTAATAAATATGCTTTGGCCGTTTTAGTGGCTCAATAGCTTTAAAATCTAACGACTCATAAGGAGTTAAACTCTCTATTACCAAAATCACAACGGCCCCTAATACAGTCTCTTTTTGTGAGGCTATAAAAAAACGTTGCTGAATAAGCCCTTCAAGTTGCAGTTCTAGCTGTTCGGGTGATATTTTAATCCCCCCAGAATTAATAACCGCATCATAGCGTCCCACCCATTCAAAAGTCGTTTTAGAATGTAAACAGACAAGGTCATTTGTTTGAATTGTATTTGAGGCCAATTCTGGCGCATCAATTAGCAAGCAATTTCGATCATCTACAGCAATAGAAACCGAAGGCAAGACTTCAAATAAAGAAAAAGATTTACTGATTTTTTTAACCGCAATATGACTCACCGTTTCAGTCATTCCAAAGGTTTCATATACCCTTGAAGCTGATTTTTTTAGTTGATCCATTAAATCAGTAGAAAGTGGTGCACCCCCTACAATAAGTGTTTTAATCTGATCTAATTTTGAGATTGAATTCTCGAGTTGTAAAGGCACCATAGCACAAAAGTCATAAGATTTAGAAAGCGACTCCAAAGGGGAGGAACTTGGTTTTATACACTCTAATTCCAATCCTAAAACATAGGCTCTTACAAACATCATTTTAGCAGCAATGTAGGTGAATGGCAAACAAGACAAAGCAGAATCTCCAGGGCTTAATTTAAAATAGTTCCCAGTAGCCAAAGCAGAATTGACCATGGATTGTTTGGACATTAAAATGGTTTTGGGTGTTCCTGTTGAGCCCGATGTTTGAAGACTGATTTCTGAATTTGAATCCACCCATTTTTCTATGAAAACACCCAAAGATTTTAGGTAATTATCACTTGCTTTAATAAAAACAGCTGCAAGGGTCAACAGGCCAAGATGATCATAAAAAGCCCCGTTCAATTTAAAGGAACTATGTGGCTGCTTATATGTCGTGTTTAGTTTCAACTATGATAATATGACTTTGATTTAATTAAGCGTCTTTCGCAGGCGTGAGGTAAACCTCACCTTTTTCTGGGTCTACAATGATTGGCCCTAATAATCTATTTTTCCAATCGGTCCACTTGTATACTTTTGCAAAAACAAAAATAAGGATCGGGTATATAATAAAAACAGAGCTGAATATTTCGAGAGTCCCTATATCTGGATCTGATATGTCTCTGAAAATAGAATTTGTTTGAAAAGCAGTCCAATCTGCAGTAACTAAAAGTGCTGTAAATAAGTTGTTAGCCGCATGAAACCCAAGAGCTAGTTCAAGCCCCTCATCCATCAAAGTAATGATCCCTAAAAAAAATCCCGTACCAATATAATGTACCAATAAAATGTAGCCTAGCTTGTCAATTTCTGGGTTGGCAATATGAAGCATTCCAAATAGTACAGAGGTGACAATCAAAGGCACCCATTTGTTTTTACAAATCACTCCAATTCCTTGCATTAAATACCCTCTAAAAAGATACTCTTCAAAACTAGTTTGAAGTGGAATTAAAACAACAGCAATAGCTACCAAGATTAAGAAAGGTTTTAACTCAAAATTAAATACATAGTTTTCAGGAGAAGACTGGTAATCTATCATAATCATTATGATAGATATAAAGCCCCAAAATAAGAAGGCAAACCAAAAACGCTTCCAATCAATTTTTGGTCTTGACGTTGTTAAACTTCTAATCGATTGTTTGTGTAAAAACCTGACAACAATAAATAGACCAATAAGTCCAACGGCAAAAGACAGCAGCATCAGAAATAAATTGAGATTTGAATCTAACAACTGCATCATTTTATTTGGATCTAATTCTCCAAGTTCTAAGCCTGACTGTGTTACTTTGATAATTAAAGCAATACCATGAGGGAGACTTCCTAAAGTAACAGCGATTACAATAAGTGCAAGTCCAGCCACATAAAGCCACCAGTTGTGTTTGTTTTTAAATGCTTGTTTGATATACATAAATTAAAATTTTAAATTCCACTTTGTTTTTAAATCATAAAATAAGCGCCCTGAATTAACTACCAAAGGTGCTTGAACATTATTAGTAAATAAGCCACCAGTCCCCAGTCCCTGAGGCAAGTTGTTCTTTAGAGTGTAGGTCCACTGTGCAATCGCATTGAGCCCAATATTACTCTCTAAGGCACTTGTTACCCACCAGCCAATGCTACTAGTCTCGGCAACATCAATCCATTCTTGACTTCCTTTAAAACCCCCTATTAGTGTTGGCTTAAGAATAATGTATTGAGGTTTTATAGTTTGTAGCAAAACTTGCTTGTTTGTTACAGAAAAGACGCCTAATAATTCTTCATCCAATGCAATTGGAAGCGGCGTGTCTGAGCATAACTGCGCCATCTCTTGATGCTGTCCTTGTTTGATGGGCTGCTCTATTGAATGAAGATTAAAGTCTGAAAGCCGTTTCAACTTCTCTAAAGCTTCCCTTGACTTAAAAGCCCCATTCGCATCCACACGAATTTCTATAGTTTGTGCATCAAACTCATGTCTGATAGATTTTAAAAGTGCTAATTCTTTATCAAAATCAAGCGCTCCAATTTTAAGTTTTATACAAGTAAACCCTGCTTCTAACTTGTCTTTAATCTGTTGTTTCATAAATAAAGAGTCTCCCATCCATATAAGACCATTAATAGGAATTGAATCTTTACCCTTAGTAAACTCAGAAGGAAATAACTCGAAAGGTGATTTTTGATTCAATGATCTAAAGGCCATTTCCAATCCAAATTGAATAGATGGAAACGCAACAAGTTGATCTAACAAGGCTTCAAGTCCTAAGTCAATGTTTTGACAGGCCCATTTAAGTTTCAACTCAAAGTCATCACAATGGTCAATACTCAAGCCTTTAAACATACCGCACTCCCCTATCCCTTTTAAGGCATTATTTTTCAATTCTATAAACCAAGTGTCCTTGTAGGTTAAAACACCACGAGACGTACCGCTTGCTTGTTTAAATTGAAGTGTATGCTTAAAAAAAGTAGCCTTCATAAAAGATATATCAAAGAGTTATTATAATTTTAAATTAATATATGACATGCTCCAAAAATTAATGCGAGTAAAAATGTTGATAAGGCTAATACTTTAAGTTGTGGATCGTAACCCTTTGGGCTTGCCACTTTATAAAAAATACTAAGATGTATAAAAAGTGGTATAAATCCGATCATAATTACCCAAATTGAAATATTTTGTGGCGACAACTCAAAATATAGTAACATTAATACCATGGCTGTCAATATCAGAGTTAAATGATAATTTCTAGCATTTTTTAAACCTAAATATCCTGCAAGGGTGTGTTTGTCAGATAACTTATCGGATTCAAAATCACGCATATTATTTAAGTTAAGTACTCCAGCACTCAAAAGTCCTATTGCACTTGCTGGTAAGAGCATTAAAAAATCAATTTCTTTAGAATATAAAAAATAAGTTCCCAAAACACTCAGCCATCCAAAAAACAAAAATACCATTATATCTCCCAATGCTTTATAACCATAAGCAGATGCCCCTATAGTGTATTTAATGGCGGCTATAATCGCTAGAACTCCTAACACAATAAAAACTGATGAAGTAATAAATTGATCAGCACCAAAAGCTTGATACACAAGAGCTAACACTAAAAGAAGGCAAATAATTACATTGACAATAATAGCATTTCGCATCTGTTTAGGACTGATAATACCACTCTGCAAAGCCCGTTCGGGACCGATACGGTTTTCATTATCAGTTCCTTTTACACCATCTCCATAATCATTAGCAAGATTTGATAAAATCTGAAAACTTAAAGTAGTGAGTATTGTAAACACAAAGACAGTAAGGTTAAAAAGGCCCATTGAATAGGCAACTCCAGAACCAACTATAGCTCCAGAGATTGACAGTGGCAATGTTCTAAGTCTGCAGGCTGAAATCCAAACTTGTAATTTTTTCATATTATGGAATCCATTTTTTCTCAAAATTTGGAGGTCTTTTTTCCAAAAAGGCGTCTCGCCCTTCCTTAGCCTCGTCAGTCATGTAAGCAAGGCGCGTCGCTTCTCCAGCAAACACTTGCTGACCTACCATCCCATCATCGGTGAGGTTCATGGCAAACTTTAGCATTTTTATTGAAATTGGTGATTTAGCTAAAATTTCTTGTGCCCAATCATAAGCTGTTGCTTCTAGCTCTAAATGTGGAACGACTGCATTCACCATTCCCATATCAAATGCCTCTTGTGCGTTGTAATTTCTTCCTAAGAAAAATATCTCTCTTGCTTTTTTCTGACCTACCATCTTTGCTAAATAAGCAGAGCCATATCCCCCATCAAAACTAGTCACATCTGCATCTGTTTGTTTGAAAATAGCATGCTCTTTACTGGCAAGTGTTAAATCACACACCACATGTAAGCTATGGCCACCTCCAACCGCCCAACCTGGAACAACTGCTATAACCGCTTTTGGCATAAATCGAATAAGGCGTTGTACTTCTAATATATTTAGTCGGTGGTAACCATCATCGCCTACGTAGCCTTCATGACCTCGTGCTTTTTGATCCCCCCCACTACAAAACGAATAAATACCATCTTTTGAAGAAGGACCTTCGGCACTTAAAAGAACCACTCCAATGCTTGTGTCTTCGTTCGCATCGTATAATGCTTGATATAATTCTAGCGTTGTTTTTGGTCTAAATGCGTTTCTTACATCTGGGCGGTTAAAGGCTATTCGAGCCACCCCATTAGACTTCTTATATGTTATGTCTTCATATTCCTTAACGGTTTTCCATTGTATTTTACTCATCGGATTACAGGTTTATGTTGTTAAATAAATGCCATCTAATTCTATACGGATTCGTCTTTGCTTGTATAAAGTTCCAACTGCTTTTTTGAAACTTTTCTTACTCATCTGAACCATTGTCTTTATAGCCTCAGGAGAAGATTTATCAGTTAATTTCATAAATCCGTTTTCATTATTTTCTAAATACTCTAAAATTAATTGGGCATTAGGTTCAATATTTCTGTAGCCAATTTTTTCTAGAGTTATGTCAAGTTTATTACCTGGTCTAATTTTCTTAATGATCCCTTTAAGCTTATCTCCTACACTAATATCTTTAAACAAATCTTGATTAAATATCAGACCTAAATGCGTTTTATTTACAATGACATTCATCCCTAAATCTGAAGGGTGAGATACAATTAGATCAACTTCATCAAAGGCCTCAACAGACAGTTCTTTATTATCAAGAAAACGATTAGTTTTACTTGAAGCCACAAGACGCTCAGAGGTTTCATCTAGATAACAGTAAACCAAATACCAACCCCCTACTTTCATTGGAAAAGCTTGTTCTCTAAAAGGGCAAAACAATTCTTTTACTAAGCCCCAGTCTAAAAAAGCACCAATATCATTTACTGAATTACAACGTAATAATGCGAACTCGCCTTTTTTAATATATGGGTGATCTGTGACAGCAACAAGACGCTCTTCATTATCTAAATAGACAAAAACATCTATCTGGTCGTCAATTTCAAAGCTTTCTGGTACATACCGATTAGGAAGTAAGACTTCTTGATCTTCGTTATCACCCAAAAACAATCCTGGTTCTGTATCTCTTAAAATAGTTAGTTTGTTATAGTCTCCTATGTGTATCATGCCACAAAGGTAATGATTATCAATTGAGAAAATAAAAAAAGCGTCACAACAAATTGTGACGCTTAAGAATTAAATAATTAGGAATATTAATACATGGACTCCTTGTTAAAATGCTTAGTTAACAGGTAATAAACTACAGCCCGGTATTTATTTCGATTTGAACGCCCATATTGTTCCATAATTTTATCGATACCCTCTTCAAGTTTATCTGCACTAGACAGTCCTAATTTATTTATAAGAAAATTATATCTAACAGTCTCCAACTCTTCTTTACTAGTTGAAGAAATGGTGCTAGAATCTCTATTATAAATTGAAGGTCCACAACCAATAGTTACTTTTGTTAATAAATCCATATCTGGATTATGTTTACATTTTTCTCTTAGGTCGTTGGCGTATTTAATAATAAGTTCATCTCTTTTGTTCATAGGTGGTTTAATTAAAATTAGATTTGAGTAGTGTGTAAGTCATGCTTACATATTATTGGACCCATAAAAAATGAAAAGGTCACAAAAAAAAATAATGAAATTAAATACTATTTAATAAAATCAAAATAAGACAATAAAATTCGATCATTTTCAGAAGATGGTGTGAAAATCTCTATGATTTTAGGACGTTGGCCTGGACTATAGAAATCCTTCCATTTTGTTTCGAGATCTTCAGAAGAGCTAGCAGATAGATAATCAAACTTATAGTGTTCTGAAATCGATTGTGCTGTAAGCGTATGATTGGTTTCAAAAAAGGTGCTAAAATTTTCTGAGTTTTTATTTCCCGGTAGAATTCTAAAAATACCACCTCCTCTATTATTTATGATTATAATTCTAAAATTTGATGGAATATAATTATTCCACAATGCATTACTATCATAAAAAAAACTTAAGTCGCCTGTGATAAAAACAGTTGGTTTATCAGAAATAGTCGCTGCGCCAACTGCCGTACTCGTTGAGCCATCAATACCACTGGTACCACGATTGCAAAAAACAGTGAGTGAGGAATTTAAATTAAAAAGTTGTAGGTATCGAATTGTTGAGCTATTACTAGACTGAACCATTAAATTGTTTGGGATATTTTTCAAAATACTATCAAATACTTTAAAATCGCAAAAAGGAATTGACTTTACATAAGCCTTGTGCTTTTCTAATCGTCTTAATTTAACCTGATTCCATGTTCTAAAATACAGGCTCTCAACTGGTAAATCGTTAGTGCTTATCAGTTGTTTGAAAAAACTATTTACAGTACATTTATAATGCTTAGTTAAACAAAAAAAAGTATCATTTGCTTGTATTGGGTCTATATGCCAATGAAACTTAGGCGCATATGAACGTAAAAAAGTTTTGATTTTTTTAGAGACTACCATGCCCCCGAAAGTTAATAATATTTCAGGTCGAAGGGCTTCATAATCCGTCGCATCTAAGGGAGATATTAACTGGTCAATGCTAGGGAAAAAATTGGAATGGTGTAAATTAGACGTAGTTTCTGTAAGCACCACAATAGACGGGTCTTCTCCAATTAAATCTAAGTAAACTTGCTTCACACTATCGGGAGCATTTAAACCTACTAAAATCATTTTTCTTTTTGAAGAATGCCACTTTTTAATAATGGAGCTGGCCAACGAAACCGTCGACTCGCTTTTTTTAATTTTAATCATCTCAACCTCATCGCTATCTTCCTCTACTGTTTCATATAAAGGCTCCGAAAAAGGCGCATTGATATGAACAGGTCCATTTGCTGTAAGTGCGACATATAAAGCTTTATTAATACTTGAGTCGTTGTCTTTATATGATTTGAGAAATGATTTCTTTATTACTTCTTTTAAATTGGCTTCATTTAAAATATGAGAGCCGAATACATGAGGCTGTGAAATTGTTTGACCATCACCTATATTAATTAAGTACTCTGATCGGTCGGCAGAAATAACAACAAGGGGGATTCGACTATAAAAGGCCTCTGCAACTGCAGGAAAATAATTAACAAGTGCACTTCCAGAAGTACAAACCAAGGCAACTGGATGCTGTAATTGCTGAGCCATTCCTAATGCAAAAAAACCAGCGGATCGCTCGTCTACTATACTATAACACTCAAAAAAATCATTTCCAGTAAACCCAATAGTTAATGGCGCATTTCGACTGCCAGGAGAGATCACAATATGTTTTATATCATGAGCTTGACAGCGCTGAATAATGGATTGTGCTAATGGGTGCTTGGACTGTATCATTTACAGGCAAAGTTATTTAATTTTTAGGGTTTAAATTGAATTGGAATAATAAATATTTCCTAAAGGTTTAAAGGATGCATTTAACGGTTTGTATCTTGTTATGAATCTCAAGACATTCTTGGTTAGGGTCAGAATCTTTAGTAATCCCGCCGCCGCTGTAAAGAACCGCTGTTGTATTCAGTAACTTCATACAACGTAAGTTGACCGCTAAGTCCGTAGACTTTCTAAGCGTCTGATAGGCTCTGTTTTCAATGTTTTTTTTGGAGTTTCTAAACAATGAAGTGTTAGAGATATTTAACTCACCAAAAAAACCTGTATAATACTCACGATCATAACCCTCATAAGATTTAATAAAATCTAATGCTAATTCTCTTGGTGTTCCGCAAACAGCTGGCGTTGGATGTAACGCATGTATTAGGTCTTTTAAAGCCTCTTTAGATGGTTTTAAGCGACCAGTAATAAGCGTCTGAAGATGAAGCAACTCCCCTGCTTTTAGCGTGCTTGGTCCAACAGACTTTATACCATCCAAATAATCATTTAACACATCTAAAAGATAATCTGTTACAAATGCGTGTTCGTTATGGTTTTTATCGTCCCACACAATATCTTTGGAATCAGCATAAGGTTGTGTGCCCGCAAGTGACATTGTAGAAACAGATTTCCCTTGTATTCTAAGTAGCCTTTCGGGTGAAGCCCCTAGCCAAAAACCTGTTTTTGGATGAAACCAGCAATACGTAAAGGCGGTTGGATACTTTTGTAATAGGTTTTTGAAAATTTGAATTGGATTGAAAGCTTGTAATATGTATTGAAAATCTCTTGAAACCACTACTTTTTCTAAGTTAGAGAGATTTATTTCTTCAATTGCTTTGGACACTAAGTCTCTATGATGCGTTGAATCTTTAGTTTTTTTTGATGTATTTTTTGGGCTAATAATTTCAAAATCAGCATTTTTTATTTCAATAAATGAAGATTTGTCAGTTGGAATATAATAGCGATTTCTTTGAAGATCGAAAGGAGCAAATATAAATCCTGATTCGGAAAAATCATTAATAGTATAGGAATCAGAATCCAACTGAATATATGATTTTACTGAGGACTGTCCAGGCTTCGAAAACAAAACAAATGGACGTTTTGAATCAATAGCTGCTTCAATTTGATCAAAAAAATCAGTAGGTGTTATCATATATTAACGCTCTTTTGGTAATGAGACCGTTGTGAGCTTACATGTAGATACTAAATTTCCGTGATCATCAGTCACATCAATATTAAAAATCTGCATGGTTTTTCCAATATGAATAAAGGTTGCTTTGGCATGTACAAAACCATCTCTAACACTTTTGACGTGTTTTGCTGAGATGTCTATACCTCGTACAAAATACGCATTAGTATCTAAAAAAATGTGAGATGCAAAACTTCCGACTGTTTCGGCAAGAGCAACAGTTGCCCCGCCATGTAAAACGCCGTCTGGTTGATGTACCTTGCTAGTGACAGGCATTTTTGCAATCACAAAATCATCGCCAGCATCCACAAATTCAATCTGAAGTGTTTCCATCAAGGTGTCTTTACAGGAGGCATTAGCTTTCTTTATAATTTCGTCTTTTGATAGCTTCATTTGTGAGTTTTAATTATTACAAAGTTACAAAAGCCAAAGAAATGATATAGCCTATGAACGTTAAAATAGTGCAAAAAAAAAGCGCAACCCTAAGGTTACGCTAATTTGTAATTTTAAGTTTGTGAAACTTAAGCTGTTTTCTTGCAAGCTAAAGCATAGATCACTAAACCGAATCCGATTTTGTTAATTGCATCAGCGATGTTGTATAAAACATCCATATCTAAACCAAGGTTAGCAAAAGAAGAATACCACTGTCCGTCAGCTGTACCTACTAAGTATCCTAATGGATAAATAATCCATCCTACTAGTACGAACCAGCAAAGAACTTTATGTGCAGCTAAAACATCTCCACCAGCTTCTTTAGCTAATTTTGCGGCTCCACCTAACCATATTTCGTAAACGATAGCAAAGTATGCTACAGCAGAGAAAAAGCCCCACATAGCAGCTTGTCCAGCATATACAGCCTCTCCTAAGTAACCTGTTACTAACATGATAACTGAAAGTACAATCATTTTAGTTAATAAAGATTTCTTAGCACCTGCTACTTTAAGTATTAAGTAAAATTCAACACACATTAATGGCACAGTAAGAATCCAATCTACATATCTGAAGAATGTTGGAGACTCCATGTTTGAAGCCCAATAATCTCTCATGTAGAAATAATGTACAGCTGCAATAAATGTAATTAAACCAGAAACTAAAACAGATGTTCTCCATTTTTTGTCAAATTGATTTAAAGATAAAAAGAAAAAGGCAGAAGCTGCCATCATTGCCATACATCCTACAAAGAATGTAAATCCTACATAATCAGTAGGATCCATCTTGGCTACTAAAGGTAAAAATAAGTTTGTCATTTTTTTAAATTTTGTTAGTTTTGTTTAAACAAATATATAAAAAAAATTAACTTAATCCTGAGGATTGATTAAAGTTATGGATGTATGTTTGCAATTTAACAATATTTTATGAATAATATTTTCAAATTCTCAATCGTCACCAGCTTCTTAGGATTGTGGATTACGACCCATGTTCCTGAAAGCTTTGAGCTTATTTTTGGTTTCATTTTAATTTTTACTTTTGGGATGATTCACGGCTCAAATGACTTGTTAATAATTAACAAGATTTTAGAGAAATCAAAGTATTACTCAAAATTTAGCATTCTGACAGCCTATTTATTAATAGTGTCATTGGCTATCCTCATATTTTACTTAATACCGGCCCTAGCACTCTCTTTATTTGTTTTATTTAGCGCCTATCATTTTGGAGAACAACATTGGGAACATAGTTTTATAAAATCAAACAATTCATTGAAAACAGTTTTTTATTTTTTCTATGGAATGTTTATTCTGTATTTATTGTTTGCTTCTAACACTACAGGTGTTAAATCTATTGTTTCTGAAATAACGGGCTATCAGATAGCGGATCTATACAGTTTGCCCATATTATTGATTCTAGGAAGTTCCGTAGGAATCGTGCTTACTTTTGAACTATACTCTAAACGACTCTCTACAGAAATAGTCTTAACAGAGTTATTTTCTTTAGTTGTACTTATTATTATATTTAATTCATCCTCACTTATATGGGGGTTTACAATTTACTTTATTTTATGGCACAGCATCCCTTCACTTGCGGAACAAATTAAGTTTGTGTATGGTGAATTTAAATTAGAAACATCCTTAAAATACTGTAAGTCCGCGGCTCCGTATTGGATGGTATCGCTTGTGGGCATGGTGATACTATATTATGTTTTTAGCGCCGAAAAACATTTCTATTCACTATTTTTTGCATTTATCGCGGCGGTTACTTTTCCACATGCATTTGTCATGGTTAAAATGTTTTCAAAAAAAAAGCACAACCATAAATGATCGTGCTTTTTTCCAATAAACAATACTAACTTATTCCTTCACCTCTTCAAAATCAACGTCTTCAACGTTATCTTCTTGAGCAACTGATTCATCTGGAGCACCTTCTGGAGCAGTACCTTGCGCATCTTGCTGTGCTTTGTACATTTCCTCACTGGCAACTTTCCATGCTTCGTTAATTTTCTCTAAAGCAGGGTCAATAACTTCGATGTCCTTAGTTTCATACGCTTTTTTCAATTCTTCCAAAGCAGCTTCAATAGGTTGTTTTTTATCATCCGATAATTTATCACCAAATTCTTTCAACTGATTTTCTGTTTGAAAAATCATTCCATCCGCAGCATTCAGCTTATCAGCTGTTTCTTTTGCCTTAGCATCGGCATCGGCATTCGCTTCAGCGTCTTGCTTCATTTTTTGGATTTCTTCTTCAGTTAACCCAGAAGATGCTTCGATACGAATATCTTGAGTTTTATTTGTTGCTTTATCCGTTGCAGAAACTTTGATGATTCCGTTAGCATCAATGTCAAAAGTTACCTCAATTTGAGGCACTCCACGTTGTGCTGGTGGAAGGCCATCTAAATGGAAACGTCCAATAGTATTATTATCTGCTGCCATTGCACGTTCTCCCTGAAGTACATGAATTTCAACTGAAGGCTGGTTATCCGCAGCCGTAGAAAATACTTGAGATTTTTTTGTTGGAATGGTCGTGTTAGACTCTATTAATTTAGTCATCACATTGCCCATAGTTTCAATTCCTAGAGACAATGGAGTCACATCTAATAATAGTACGTCTTTTACATCACCTGATAAAACACCTCCTTGAATTGCAGCACCTACGGCTACAACTTCATCAGGATTAACGCCTTTGTTAGGTTTCTTTCCGAAAAACTTCTCAACTGCTTCTTGAACCGCAGGAATACGAGTTGAACCTCCTACTAATATAATTTCATCAATATCACTAGTTGATAAACCCGCCGCTTTTAAAGCTGTTTGACATGGCTCGATCGTTCTCTTTACTAAATCGTCTATTAACTGCTCAAACTTAGCTTTTGACAATGAACGAACCAAGTGTTTTGGGCCGCTAGCAGTCGCTGTTACATAAGGCAGGTTAATTTCTGTCTGTGCAGAAGAAGATAGTTCTATTTTAGCTTTTTCGGCAGCTTCTTTTAGACGCTGAAGTGCCATTGGATCTTTTCTTAGGTCTAAATTCTCATCAGCCATAAATTCTTCAGCCAACCAGTTAATAATTTTTTCATCAACATCATCACCACCTAAGTGCGTGTCTCCATCAGTCGCTAATACTTCAAAGACACCGTCACCTAATTCTAATACTGAAACATCATGTGTTCCTCCACCAAAATCAAAAACAACAATCGTTTGGTCTTTACCTTTTTTGTCCATTCCGTAAGCCAGTGCAGCTGCAGTAGGCTCGTTTATGATACGTCTTACTTTAAGTCCAGCAATCTCACCTGCTTCTTTAGTTGCTTGTCTTTGTGCATCATTAAAATATGCTGGTACTGTAATGACAGCTTCAGTAACTTCTTGATCCAAAAATTCTTCAGCTGTTTTTTTCATTTTCTGAAGAACCATTGCAGATAATTCTTGAGGCGTGTATAAACGACCATCAATATCTACCCTAGGAGTATTGTTATCTCCTTTTACTACTTTGTAAGGGACACGTCCTACTTCTTGTTTTGAATCAGAAAACTGATTTCCCATAAAACGCTTAATTGAATAAACAGTTTTTGTTGGGTTGGTAACAGCCTGGCGTTTTGCCGGGTCTCCTACTTTGATTTCACCACCTTCAACGAAAGCGATGACAGACGGCGTAGTACGTCGTCCTTCTGCATTAGTAATTACGACTGGCTCATTACCTTCCATTACTGAAACGCAAGAATTCGTAGTTCCTAAATCGATTCCAATTATTTTACTCATAATATAGTTATTGTTAAAATTTAATTTTTATTTACAATTCAACTTAGTCAATCATTATGCCAATACAACATGACTGACACGATGGCAGACTTATAAAATTAAAAAATGTTAATTAAAATGCAACTTTGGTACAAGCATTGTATTAATAATCAACAATTACGTAATACATTATATATTAATAAAAAAAAACATCTTCATATAGATGTACTACATTACCTTTATAAACATCTAAAAAAACGATACATGAAACGTATATTATATGTTATTGCCCTATTTACTATAGTATTAACTGCCTGTGAAGGGGCTCCTGGACCCCCTGGACTTCCAGGCTTTGACGGACAAGATGGTGGGTTTATTACTTCAAATGCATTTGAAATTCAAGTAGATTTTAATAATAATAACCAATATCAAATTATAGAGCCTTACGGATTTCAAGTTTTCGAATATGATGTGACCTTAGTTTATATACTGTGGGAAACCATAAACGGTCAAGACGTTTGGAGATTATTACCACAAAGCACTACCTTTATTGGAGGAGCTACCTTAACTTATAATTTTGACTTTACAGAAACAGATGTTAAGATATTTTTAGAGGGTACAGCAAATTTTAGCAATTTGGATGCTGTTTGGACGCAAGGGGCTGTTTTCAGAATAGTGGTTATTCCTGCTGATAACGTTAGTAGCATTAGTAACTTTGAAATGACTGATTTCAATATATCTTCTTTACAAAAGCGGTATTAATTGCGTGATTTTTTAATTAACGAAACCTAAACGATTGGTTTTTAATACTCCTGTTTGCTTGATTTTAAGTTTTATCTAAAGATTTCATAAAAAACTATACATGCATACTCAATAAGGCACATTTTAGCTCATTTCTTTGATGTCCTAACAAAAGTGGTTTTAAAGGTTAATATAAGCTATATCTGACTCAACCCCCTAATTTACTTCTTACATAAAAAGCCAAAATCATATACTAATTTAGTACTTTTACAATCTATCATTAATTTTACAATATAATGTCTGCATCAAAAAAATATAAAAGAGTGACAGTGAAATCACTCATTGAAATGAAATCATTGGGCGAAAAGATCTCCATGCTGACGGCATACGACTATACGATGGCTAAAATCGTAGATGGCGCTGGAGTCGATGTGATTCTTGTAGGAGATTCTGCAAGTAATGTAATGGCTGGACATGAAACCACGTTACCAATTACTCTAGATCAAATGATTTACCATGCATCTTCAGTAGTAAGAGCCATTGACAGAGCGCTTGTCGTAGTTGATCTACCTTTTGGAACCTACCAAAGTGATTCTAAAGAAGCATTACGTTCTGCGATTCGTATTATGAAGGAAAGTGGCGGCCATGCGGTAAAATTAGAAGGAGGTAAAGAAATTAAAGATTCTATTAAAAAAATATTAAACGCTGGTATACCAGTAATGGGACACCTAGGATTAACTCCACAGTCCATTTATAAGTTTGGAACCTATACAGTCAGGGCCAAAGAAGAGCAAGAAGCGCTTCAGCTTATTGAAGACGCTAAACTCTTAGAACGCTTAGGCTGCTTTGCTTTGGTTCTAGAAAAAATACCAGCCTCTTTAGCTAAAAAAGTTGCTGAAAGCATTCGTATTCCGGTTATTGGAATAGGTGCTGGTGGTGACGTAGACGGTCAAGTACTTGTACTTCATGATATGATAGGAATGACACATGAGTTTCACCCTCGTTTTTTACGTCGATACATGAGTTTATACCAAGAAATGACAACGGCTATATCAGAATATGTAAGCGATGTAAAAACTTCTGAATTTCCAAACAAAAATGAACAGTACTAAACAAATTAATAAGATTGTTTCTAATACGAAAAACCTACAGGTCTTACACGAAGACAATCACATCATAATCATTAATAAACGTGCTGGAGACATTGTTCAAGGCGACAAAACTGGAGACACCCCATTAAGCGACATCGTAAAAGGGTATGTAAAAAATAAATACAATAAGCCAGGAGCTGTTTATTTGGGGGTCACTCACCGCTTAGACCGCCCAACTACAGGGGTGGTTGTTTTTGCAAAAACCTCTAAAGCACTTACGAGGATGAATGCGCTGTTTTTAAATAAGAAAATAGAAAAAACTTACTGGGCTGTTGTGAAAAATAAACCTGAAAAACAAAAAGACAGCCTCATAAATTGGCTTAAAAAAAATCCCAAAAACAATAAGTCAACTGCTTACCCCAAAGAAGTTGACCAAAGTAAAAAGGCGATTTTGCACTATAAGTTAATATATAGCTTGGATCGCTACCATCTACTAGAAATTAAGTTAGAAACAGGCAGACATCATCAAATTAGAAGTCAATTATCTTTTATAGGCAGTCCTATAAAAGGGGATTTAAAATATGGGTTTGATCGCAGCAACCCCGATGGAAGTATCCATCTACATGCTCAGAACATATCGTTTATTCACCCTGTTAATGATCAGTTAATATCAATTAGTGCTCCCCCACCAAGCGACGTATTATGGAAAAAATGTAATTCTAAAAACAACACTTAGATTATGAATTTAAAATCAACTTTAGAAAGTCAGAAAAAGTATTTTCAAACACAAGCCACACGGGATATCGGAATGCTTAAAAAGTTATTATCTGTCTTTCGCACAGAAATCTTAAATAGAGAAGAGGACATATATCAAGCGCTACATAAAGATTTCAAAAAGTCTAAATTTGAAAGTTATTTAGGAGAAATTGGAATTGTTATCTCCGAAATTGATACCACTATTAAACATATTAACACTTGGTCAAAGCCTAAAAAAGTCAAAGCATCTCTGCTTAATTTCCCTTCTAAAGATTTCATCTACAGCGAACCCTACGGCAGCGTTTTAATTATAACTCCTTGGAATTATCCTTTCCAGCTTGCCATCGCCCCTATGATTGCTGCTATTGCAGCTGGGAATACCGTTGTATTAAAACCTAGCGAACATACCGAAAACACATCGAAACTACTAGAAAGCATTATAAGCAGCGTCTTTAAGCCTGAACACGTCAAGGTAATTGAGGGTGGTATCCCCGAAACCAACTTACTTTTAAAAGAACGCTGGGATTATATCTTTTTCACTGGAAGTGTTGCGGTTGGAAAAATTGTAGCAAAAGCAGCTGCGCCATTCCTGACCCCAATAACATTAGAGCTTGGTGGCAAAAACCCTTGTATAATCGATAATACAATGTCAACGCAGTTAATCGCAAAACGCCTGGTATGGGGTAAATTTATTAATGCTGGACAAACCTGCATCGCTCCAGACTATTTGCTAGTGCATTCTTCAGTGAAAAAACAGTTGATTTCTGACTTAAAAAAAGAAATAATTAATGCATATGGGGACAATCCACAAGAGTCTCCAGACTACCCAAGAATCATTAATACTAAAAACTTATCAAGACTAACAAGCATGCTTGAAGACTCGAAAGTAATTTTTGGTGGTCATATTGATACTACTGATTGCTACCTCGCTCCTACTCTAATTGAGGAGCCATCTTTGGATTCTAATGTAATGAAAGAAGAGATTTTTGGCCCCATATTACCAATATTGAGCTATACCAGCGAAGCTGACATTAGTACTATTGTTAGTAAATATGAGAAGCCGTTGGGATTTTATGTATTTTCAACTAATAAATTATTTTACAAAAAAATGATTAAAACCTATAGCTTTGGTGGTGGCACAATTAACGATACTATGATTCACTTTGCAAACACCAATTTACCTTTTGGTGGCGTTGGAGAAAGTGGAGTTGGAGCCTATCATGGCCAATTAGGGTTTGATACATTCTCGCACAAAAAGGGAGTTGTCATTAAAGGAAACTGGTTAGACATTCCGCTTAGATACGCTCCTTACAACAACAAACTAAACAAGCTAAAAAAACTATTTAAATTTTTAGGATAGACCGAAAAAAACTGATTTTAGAGCTATAGATTTTACTTATGGTGATGTCTTAACTTGCAGACATTCAATTAAATAAAGAATATACCTTAACTAACAGTTTAATACCTATACGTCTACTGATAATTTATTGAATTGAGTGCGTAAATAGCGAAGCTAGCCAACCAATGTCCGCCTTCATAACTATCTCCCACGACGCTAGGCAATGAATAATTAATGTGCAGATTAGCAATTGTGTTTAGATGGCTGTACTGCTCAATATCTTTTGCAATCACATTAAGACTCCAGGCACGAGAAAAATTAAGTCCGTCCAAATGAACAAGCTTTCCGTCGGTTCGATCCGACACAATTCCGGGTTCTAAAGTAAAGCCAGCATCATTGAGCTGTGGCAAAAAGCCATCGATCCATTTACTAAATATTTGAGGAGCTAACACGCGCTTCATCAATGCAGCTTCTTCTAAACAGGGAGATAAGAAATCATAGCCCCCAGGCTCCCAAATAATCGGACACTCTTGATCCTTTAAATAAAAGTCCTTAGATCGCTCTTTAATAACAGTCATCAGCTTGTCTGCACCCACTGAAACTGCATAATCCCAAGCAAAACTCAATCCAAAAGCAGTATTAGGGTGTTCACCGACTCTAATAGGGTAATTTAATTTAGGTAAAAACGAAATGTACTTTAACACAATTAAATCAGTCAAAGGCTGTAAGTTTCGCTCCAACTGTTTTCCGACAGGATCTTCCCAGTTATGAAGCTCTTCTGCCAACTTAAGTAACCACGCCCATCCGTAAGTTCTCTCAAACGACGCATTGTGAACTTCATCAAAATATGACACTTCTTTTAAAATATTTTCTTTTGAAATACTTTCTAATAATTGAAGTTTTATTAATTCCTTGTTTTCTAGATCTGGAAATTGTTTTAATAACCGTACTAAACTCCAGTGTCCATGAACAGCTGAATGCCAGTCAAAACAGCCATAAAAGGCAGGGTGCAGTGTTTTTGGAGACAATAAGTCTTCCGGACCACCAAGTGTCTGACCCAGCCTGTATGGATATTCAACATCAATACAATACAATGGCAGATGCGACAAGCGATTGGCTTCTTCCAAGTTCAATCTAGGAGATTCGACATACACAAGTGAACCCTGCTTATTTTTAACCTGACTGCAACTGACGACGCATGAAAATACAAAGACTATAATTAATGTTTTTAATGACATAAAAATCGTGTTTTAGAGCTGTTTCTTTTTTGTTTAGTGAAAATAACTTTTTTATTTAACCTAGGTAGATTCCTATTAAAAAAATTAATTAACCAACTTTCGCCTTCCAAACTCTTACACTTGATTGCCTCACTTATATGTGTTTTATAAATTAAAGGCACCCCTTCTAAATCCGCTATCGTTCTAGCAACTTTGAGGGTACGATCATAGCGCTTGCTAATAACTATTTAAACGGGAACAATAAAATACATAAGAATACTCAGGCTTTGGCAGCATAACTTTTAATTTTCAGCAAGAAATCCTATGAAAAAAAATGTGACCAATTCTAGAAGCCTTCAATGTTTTTCTGATAGCTTGAATGTAGAGTTAACTTTAATTCAGAAACGGTCTGTTTATATTCTTTTAACTGGGCAATATTTTCATTTTCGTTTTTCGTTGTCCTGTGGTCATACAGCATCGTAGCTATAGTTGAATTGTCTTGTGGCTTTATAAATTCAGTATAACTGAAGTCGTTTGTTTTCAATGTAAATCCGTTGGTTTGTTTTATAAAAACATGCTTTTTACCTTTCAAATTCGGGTTGTTCAAAATAGACACTACACTGGTTCCGTCTAATTGGTTCTTAGGCACTTCTAAATTACACAGTTCTGCTAATGTAGGGTAGATATCTACTAAGGCCGTCAAGGCATTAGTAGGGCCTTTGCCCTTAGCTAGAGGGTTGTAAATAATTAAAGGCACCTGAGTGGAAGTGTTGTAATTCGTGAACTTTGCCCACTGAGTGTGTTCTTGCAAATTATAGCCGTGGTCAGAGACTAAAATAACAATTGTGTTTTGATCAAGCTGCTGCTTTTTTAGCTCTTGTAAAACTTTGCCAATTAAGGCATCAGTGTAAGATACCGTTGCATAATATCCGTGTATTAAATCAATGGCTATACTGTCAGACACCTGTCCGCGCTTAGGAATGTTAGAATAACTTCGCATTTCACCCCAATTACTAATACTCATTTTTGGGGCATTTCTGGGGATATAATTATAGTTTTCAGGTTGTTTAATTGTAGTTCGATCATAAAGATCCCAATACTTTTTAGGGGCATTAAACGGCAAATGTGGGGTGATAAAGCCCGCGGTTAAAAAAAAAGGTTTAGCGCTCTTTTTAAGTTTTTTAAGATCTCGGATTACTTTTTCAGTTAACAACCCATCAATATAAGCAGAGTCAGAAACCTCAGCGCTTTCATAAGCGGGCCCTGTATCTGTTGCTTTGTACAAGGATCTATTATTGGGATCTTGATAGTCTTTCCAAAGAGATTGCCAATGATCAGTGGGCGCTAAGCCTTTGTTATTTTCATCAAAAGCATAGGGTCGCCAAACTTCACTCCAATCCGATTCTCTGTCGTCTAGATGATGGTAAATTTTTCCATTTGAAATCGTAGTATACCCATTGTTTTTAAATAACTGAGGAAGTGTCACAGCTTCAGGTGTTTCTTTTTCAACAAAGGTCTTATAATCCAAAAATCTGTTTTTTGTAGGCAACATTCCTGTAAGCATACTTGCCCGTGATGCGCCGCAAACGGGAACATTACAATAAGCATTTGTAAACTTCACTCCTTGTTCAGCCAACGCATCAATAGTTGGAGCATGTATTTGGGAGACTCCAAAACTTGCTAGTTCTGGACGTAAATCGTCTACATACAGCAATAAAACATTGAGTTTTTGAGTTTCTTGTTCAATTATTGGCCGATTACTGTTTAAAAAAGCTAAAAACAGAAGGAATATCAGTTTTTTCATGATTTACAAGTTAAATGTAAGCCAAATTTAATGAAAAAATGTTTAGTACAGTTAGCGCAAATGCTCCTTGTTTGTACAGACCTTGGAAATACAAGTTTCAAAAATATTTTGGATTGCACTGATAAAAAAAAGCAAGCTATAAATATATAACTTGCTTTTTATTTTTAATAGTGGATACAATGGTACTTGATTTCAAAAGTAAGATTCTTTTGTTTATTCCCTTTATTTAAGCGGCCTCTGCCACTGACTGAGATAAATGATTTTGCCGTCTTTAATTCTAAACATTTCATGTGCTGCAAGTTGTTGCGAACTACTATCAGAAGCCACATACTGTTCGTAAGTCCAAAGCAATACCCATCGCTGATCAGTAGCTTTATCCTTAAGAGGAATCCATGTAAGTGGACGGATTCTTATGTTGTAATTATTTATAAAATCTTTGAAAGCCGCATCCATTTCATCCAAGCCGTTCAATGGTGAGCCATCAGACAATATGGCTGTAAAATCAGAATGAAATAATGATCTTGCAGTTGTATAATCTGAGTTTTCCGCTGCTTTTTGGAGCTCTAGCACCAATTCTAAAGCAGACGTATTTTGGTCTAGAGTCCAATCGGCCGGCCATGCTGCAGTATAGGCGGCTTGTTGTTGAGAAAATAGTCCAAGGGAAACAAATAGTAAAATAGTTGTAATACTTTTTTTCATAGTGATGATTTATTAGTTTTAATTAACAACTAATATAATAAAAAAGAGTTGTATTAAACAAGTTATTTTTGTATCGATTATTGATCTCAAATACACTTTTGTATAATTCGCATGAAAACAGTGAAGTTTTTATTTTAAAACTAATAAATTAAACTAATATTTAACACATCCTAAGTTTGTACAATGTAATGCTCTTAAAAATTCATGACAATAAACGACACATTACCCAAAGCCCTAAATAAATTCAAAATGAGTATTATGGAATTCTTAAATTAGTTTACGGATGTTACACTGACGAAGAACAGTAGATTCCAGTCAAAACAGCTACAAAAAAAAGGATGCAATGATTTTAGCTACAATAAGTCTTCCGGACCGTCCAAGGGATTAAACAAGCCTTTATGGAAATTCAACATCAATGCAATGGCAGTTGCGGCAAGCGATTCGCTTTTTAAAATCAAATCCATAAAATCAACCAAAACTATATAATTCAGATTACTTTTAAAATCATTGCAACTGATAACTACATAAAACACAAAGGCTACAGTTAATATTTTTAATGAGATAAAAATCGTGTTTTACACCTCTTTCATTTTTGTTGAATGAAAACAATTTTATATTTAAGCTAGGTAGATTCCAATTAAAAAAATTAACCCAACCATCCTTCCCTATCCAAACTCCTATACTGAATTGCCTCACTTATATGCGTTTTATCAATTGAAGACACCCCTTCTAAATCCGCTATCGTTCTAGCAACTTTGAGGATGCGATCATAAGCACGTGCTGATAAATTAAGACGCTCCATTGCGATTTTTAAGAGCTGCATCGATTCTTCATCTAATTTACAATGCTTACGAATGTGCTTTGTATTCATTTGCGCATTATAATGCACGACATCCGACCCCTCAAACCGCTTGGTTTGCAACTCTCGAGCTTTTGTAACACGCTTGCGAATCTCAATTGATGATTCTCCATTTTTCTCATCTGACAACTTTTCAAAGGGTACTGGCGTGACCTCAATATGTATGTCAATACGATCCAATAGGGGACCAGATATTTTACCTAGATAACGCTGCATTTCAGAAGGAGAAGACATCACCGGGGAACTGGGATCATTAAAGTATCCACTTGGACTGGGATTCATACTAGCAACCAACATAAAACTACTTGGATAGGTGACCGTGAATTTTGCTCGTGAAATCGTCACTTCCCTATCTTCTAGGGGCTGTCGCATAACTTCCAAAACCTCTCTTTTAAATTCTGGTAATTCATCCAAAAACAAGACCCCATTGTGAGAGAGCGAAATCTCACCTGGCTGTGGGTAGCTACCACCACCAACTAGGGCTACATTAGATATGGTGTGATGTGGCGAACGAAATGGGCGTTGTGCAATTAATCCTTTTTGCGATCCTACACGGCCAACAACCGAATGTATTTTTGTGGTTTCTAGCGCTTCCTGAAGCGTCATAGGCGGTAAAATGGTAGGGAGTCTCTTGGCGAGCATTGTTTTACCAGAGCCTGGAGGGCCAATTAAAATGACATTATGCCCACCTGAAGCTGCGATTTCCATACATCGCTTTATGCTTTCCTGACCCTTTACATCAGAAAAATCAAATTCTGTATGCTCTAAATCTTTTTGAAATTCGGCACGAGTATCGACAATGGTTTTTGTTATATATTCTTTTTTATCAAAATGATTAATAACTTCTAATATATGTTCAACACCATACACATTTAACCCCTCCACGATAGCCGCTTCTTTAGCATTGTCTTTTGGTAAAATAAAACCCTTAAAGCCATCTTCTGAGGCCTTAATAGCTGTAGGTAAAGCTCCTTTAATAGATTGCACACTTCCGTCTAATGACAATTCACCCATAATGACATAGTTCTCGATATCCTCCGCCTTTATTTGACTAGAAGCGGCTAAAATCCCCATAGCTAATGGTAAGTCATAAGCAGCGCCTTCCTTTCGCATATCAGCGGGCGACATATTTATGATAAGTTTTTTTCCTGGTATTTTATAACTATTGTTTTGAAGTGCGGCAGCAATACGAAAATTACTTTCTTTTATAGCATTATCTGGCAAACCAACTAAGTGATACCCGATACCTTTATCTACATTAACCTCAATAGCAATTGTAAATGCCTCTACTCCAAATAGTGCACTGCCAAATATTTTTTTTAACATAACCTATCTTTTTAAAATAATTTGTAAAAAGTAGATTCTATCAATACCATCGAATATCGGAACATAAGTTGTCTTCTCGCCAAAGAACGCATTTATATAAGTTTGATTTAACATTATAGTATATTTAGGGACTTAAATGTAAGTAAATTAGATTGTATATTTGAAAAAAAAATAAATGAAAAAATACCTTTCAGAATTTATAGGAACTTTTAGCATGATATTTTGTGGCTGTGGCGCTATGGTAATCAATGATTTTACTGGAGGTACAATCACACACCCAGGAGTGGCAATAACCTGGGGACTTATAGTTATGTCAATGATTTATGCTTTTGGCGATATCTCTGGTGCACACTTTAACCCTGCTGTGACGCTTGGTTTTGCGGTAGCAAAAAAATTTAAATGGAGAGAAGTTCCACACTATATAATTGCACAGTTTTTGGGTGCAATAGCTGCCTCATTTACTCTCTTATTTTTATTTCCTGAGAGTGACTTGGGGGCAACAATCCCAACAATAGCCCCTTTAAAGGTTTTTGTAATTGAATTGCTTCTTAGTTTTTTCTTAATGGTTGTAATTATTAATGTTTCTACTGGAAGTAAAGAAATTGGACCTATCGCAGGTATTGCTATTGGTAGTGTTATTTTGCTAGAAGCCATGTTTGCTGGCCCACTAACAAAAGCGTCAATGAATCCAATTCGATCGCTAGCACCTGCTATAGCTTCTGGAAATTTCACTTACCTTTGGGTTTATTTAACCGCACCATTTATTGGAATGTTCTTAGCTGTGTTTAGCTGCAAACTTGTTAAGGAAGAGAACTGCTGTGATGATAAATGTTAATATTTGTTTAATTGTATAAATATTATTTTAAACAAGATGTACTTTTACACCTCAATCTAAACTTAACATGGCTAAAAAGAAATCGATCACCCAAAAAACATTAGTTGAGCTTTATATGGATTATGTTTTAGAGCATAACCACGCCCCAAAATCAATTTACTCATTCTCAAAACATAACGGATTTGAAGAAGCCGAATTTTATACGTTTTTCGGAAACTTTGAATCCTTAGAAAAATCTATTTTCACGCAATTTTTCACAAATACTATAAAGACTTTAGAATCCAGTAAAGACTACTCTACATACGACTCTAGAAACCAACTGCTAAGTTTCTACTTTACATTTTTCGAAAACCTTACTGCCAACAGAAGTTATGTTGTTTATGCACTTGGAGAAGGGAAGAATCAACTTGAAAACTTAAAAAAACTCAAGGGATTACGATCTAATTTTTTAAATTATATTGACCAACTAGACATCGAAGTTCTCCAAATAAAAAATAAACAACTAGAACAGATTAAAGACAGTGTTGTACAAGAAACGTATTGGATTCAGCTAATGCTAACGCTAAAGTTCTGGCTAGATGATACTTCTAAGTCTTTTGAAAAGACAGATATTTTTATAGAGAAATCAATCAATGCCAGTTTTGACTTAATTAATATATCTCCTTTAAAAAGCTTTGTTGATTTTGGAAAGTTTCTAATCAAGGAAAAAATCAGCATGAATTAATATGAAGTCAATCGACAGCATACCAACTTCAAAAATCCAACGCGCTGGAAAACTTGTTACAACTGGAGCAAAAGTAGGTATTAACTACCTCAAGTATTATGGAGAAAAACTTACTAAATCTGAATCTGAAGCGAAAGATAACCTTAACAAAAACAATGCTGAAGATATTTATTCAGGATTAAAGCAGCTCAAAGGAAGTGCACTAAAAGTAGCTCAAATGCTCAGCATGGAAAAGAGTATATTACCGCAAGCTTATGTAGATAAGTTTTCGCTGGCTCAATTTTCTGTCCCCCCCCTATCTGCACCACTTGTCATTAAAACATTCAAAAAATATTTTGGCAACCATCCAAACCAAATTTTTGATGAATTTGATTCAGAGTCTGTGAATGCAGCTAGTATTGGTCAAGTTCACAGAGCAGAAAAAAATGGCAAACAGTTAGCTGTAAAGATTCAATATCCAGGAGTGGCTGACAGTATCAAATCAGACTTAGCACTTGTAAAACCCATAGCCATCAAGATGTTTAACATCAAAGGCAAGGATTCCGATAAATACTTCCAAGAGGTAGAGGATAAATTAGTAGAAGAAACAAACTATGATCTTGAGATTTTTCAAAGTAAAGAAATCGCCAAGTCTTGTATTCACATTCCTAATCTATTATTTCCTGAATACTATGAAGATTATTCTTCTGACCGTATCATCACAATGGATTTCATGCAGGGTGAACATCTTTGCGAGTTTACAAAGTATAATACTGATACAAAAAAAGCGAATCAATTAGGACAAGCTCTTTGGGATTTTTATATGTTTCAAATTCATACGCTTAAAAAAGTACACGCAGATCCGCACCCAGGAAATTTCCTGATTAATGAAGACGCACAGTTAATTGCTTTAGATTTTGGATGTATGAAATCAATTCCAGATGAATTTTATATACCTTACTTTGAACTCTCCGATAAAAAGATAATTGACAACCCTATTTTATTCAAAGAAAAACTTTATGAACTAGAGATTTTAACTCCTAGTGATACCGAAGACGAATTAACTTTTTTCACAGCCATGTTCCATGAACTGTTAAGTGTTTTTACACTTCCTTTCCATGAAGCTATTTTTGACTTTTCAAATCCAGACTTCTTCAACAAAATCGGAGCCCTTGCAGAACGCTACAGTAAAAGTACTGAGCTAAGAAAGTTTAACGGTAATCGAGGATCAAAGCATTTCATATACATCAATAGAACCTTTTTTGGCCTGTATAACCTTATGTTTGACTTGAAAGCATCCGCCGTTAAAATAAACCAATTTAAAAACTACTAGATGCTACACTTAAAACGTCAAGATTTTGATGATTTAGATCACCTTTACAGAATAAACCTTATCAATAGCTGCTCGGGATTTAAATCCGCGAATTTGATTGGCACAAAATCAAATGATGGGATTCCTAACGTAGCCGTTTTTAGCTCAGTTACTCATTTAGGCTCGAACCCTCCCCTACTTGGAATAGTTTTTAGGCCAATAAGTGATGTCCCTAGAAATACATATGAAAATATTAAAGAGACTGGTCAGTTTACTGTTAATCATATTCACTTAGATATTATTGAACAGGCACACCACACGTCTGCTAAATATGATAAACGTATTTCTGAATTTGACACAACAGATCTAGAAGAAGAATACAAAAATGATTGGCATGCACCCTTTGTCAAAGGCGCACCTATTCAAATGGCGCTTACTTACTGTGAGGAATACAAAATCAAGGCCAACAACACCATTCAACTTATTGCTGAAATAAAAGATTTATATATCAAAGACGATATTATTGAACAGGATGGCTTTGTTAATCTTTCTAAAGCTAATATTGTCGCCATTAATGGTTTGGACGGATACGCGCTTCCTAGTCTAAAGGAAAGAATAGATTACCAAAGACCAAAAAAATAACTACTATAAATAATTGAAAAAAATATTTCTACCTACCAAGGTTTGCGTAAAGTGTGAACGTCCTTTTACCTGGCGTAAAAAATGGGAGAAAAACTGGGAATCAGTCAAATATTGTAGTAAAAAGTGTAGTAGCCAACGAAATAAATCTGCATACAAAATTAACTAAAATGAACACACTTCGCCTTGTACTTGGGGACCAACTAAACTGTCAGCATTCCTGGTACAAAACTGTATCTGAAGAAACAACCTACTGCATGTTTGAAATGCGTCAGGAAACGGACTACGTCAAGCACCACATTCAAAAAGTAGTTGGTTTTTTTGCTGCTATGCAAGACTTCTCAAGACACTTAGAAACTCAAGGGCACAAAGTTATTTATCTAACTATTGACGACTCTTCAAACCTTCAAAACCTAGAAGACAATCTAAATACGCTGATCATGTCTTTAGAAATTACAAATTTTGAATATCAATCTCCTGACGAATACAGATTAGATGCTCAGCTTAAATGCATTTGCGACACCCTATCAATTTCAACCTTACAAGTTGACTCAGAGCATTTTTATACGGACAGAGGTGAGCTTACTGAGTTTTTTAAAGGCAAGAAACAATTCCTTATGGAACGGTTTTATAGAGAAATGCGAAAAAAGCACAACATACTTATGAACGGCGAGCAGCCTGAAGGCGGAGAATGGAACTATGACAAAAGCAATAGAAACAAATGGAAAGGATCGCCTGAAATTCCTCCGTTTCTTGATTTCAACAATAATGTGGGTCCCATTTTAAAATCCATACAAAATAGTGGAGTTGAAACTATTGGAAGACTTGAAGGGGATACATTATCGTATCCAATAAGTCGTGCGCAATCACTGCAACAACTTGAGTATTTTAACCAACATTTACTGGTGCACTTTGGAGATTACCAGGACGCCTTACATAACGACGAAGTTTATTTATTTCACTCTAGATTGTCGTTTGCTATGAACTTAAAAATATTGAGTCCAAAAGAGATAGTAGCATCTGTCTTATCCCAATACAGATCAAATAGTGAAGAAATTACAATTTCTCAAGTAGAAGGGTTTATTAGACAAGTTATTGGATGGAGAGAATACATGAGAGGAATGTATTGGAAATATATGCCGGAATATAAATCTTTAAACACCCTAGACAACCAACATCCCATTCCAGACTTCTTTTGGACTGGAAAAACCAAAATGAATTGTCTAAATAAAACAATTAATAACTCTCTTGACAATGCCTATGCGCACCATATTCAGAGGCTCATGGTTACTGGGAATTATTTATTATTAACACAAACTAGTCCTGATGCTGTTGACGACTGGTATCTTGGTATTTACATAGATGCCCTTGAATGGGTACAACTTCCAAACACAAGAGGCATGAGCCAGTTTGCCGACGGAGGTCTCATAGCTACTAAACCGTATGTATCGTCTGGAAGCTATATTAACAAAATGAGTAATTATTGTGGAGACTGTAAATACAACGTTAAAGAACGTTTAGGGGACAATGCCTGCCCATTTAATAGCTTATACTGGAATTTCCTAGATGACAAACGGTCACAGCTAAGCGCTAACTTTAGAATGAAAATGATGTATTCTGTTTTGAATAAATTTTCGGTAGAAGAACTCGTTGCCATGAAACTAAGAGCCGCCCAAATAATAGAATCACCACAGAGTTTTTAGTTTGAATTTTATTAAATGTTAATATTTGTTTAATTATAATTTTAAATGACTGAACAATGTGTAAGTTTGAATTATAAACAACTATTTTGGTTCTAGATACAACATACTACAACAAAGAACATAAGAAATCACTCGAGAATTTTGTTGGTAAATCCTACTCGTTATTTGAGGCATTAAAACGTGGTGGTGTTGGCTCAAAACGAATGATCATTGAAAACGTGAGTCCCAATTTAAACTTAGTCATAAATACGATTTCTGATATTAATTACGCAAATATTGAAATGCGAAAAAAGGGGATTTTAATCCACATTACTAAAGGACATCAAAACTATACTTGGGCTATTCCTTTTTATCATTTGGTTGTTTACAAAACAGACGGCATGAGTATTCATGCCCAAGGAAAATTTATACACTTTAAAAAATCTAAAAACTTTTATGAGAATAAAGGGTTTTTAAGCACAATGCTAAATGAAAAAATACAGTTTGACGAACAATACAAACTTCCAGTATTATGAGTTTTAATATTTTAGAACTCGATAGAATAATTGAGATGGCTTGGGAAGACAGAACAACGTTTGAAGCTATTGAGCATCAGTTTAAAATTAGTGAGCAAGAAGTCATAAAATTAATGCGAACTCATATGAAACCAAAAAGTTTTCGTTTGTGGCGTGCTCGAGTTCAAGGAAGAAAAACAAAACACCAAAAACTAAGAACTTTTGAATCAGGAAGATTTAAATGTACAAGACAAAGACAAATAACACACAATAAAATATCAAAGCGTTAAAATATCACATGAATAACCAAGTTACTACTAAAAACACAAATGCATTAAATGGATTTTCGGATAACGAAATTGGAGATGATCATTTATTTACAGGATTAGAAACCCCGATGAAAAAAGATGCTTTTAAACTTACTGACGTTGAAAAGAAAGCTAAAATTTCTATCTTATTTGAAGAAATTATGGATGTTATGGGACTAGACCTTAAAGACGACTCGTTGAAAGGAACTCCGGAGCGTGTTGCAAAAATGTATATTGATGAAATATTTTCAGGATTAAATCCAGCTAATAAACCTAAAGTTGCATTGTTTGACAACAAGTATCAATACAACCAAATGTTAGTTGAAAAGGACATTACTTTTTATTCTAATTGCGAGCATCATTTTGTGCCTATAATTGGTAGAGCACACATTGCATACATTTCTTCAGGAAAGGTTATTGGACTATCTAAACTAAACCGTATTGTACAATATTACGCTAAGAGACCTCAAGTTCAAGAAAGACTTACGAATCAAATTGCAGAAGAGTTAAAATTCATTTTAGGCACGGAAGATGTAGCTGTAATTATAGATGCTAAACATTTATGTGTATCTTCAAGAGGTATTAAAGATGATACCTCAACAACAGTCACTGCCTTTTACGGAGGCGCTTTTAATACCTCAGCAAAAATTGCTGAATTACAGAATTACTTAAAATTATAACTATGGATATTGTTAAACAAGCGGAAGCTTTTGAACTAAAACCTCTCACTTTCAAAACTACAAGTGAGCGAATTGAAGCTTCTAGAGAAGTAAAAGGCTTAATATTAGGTGTAAACGAGATTTACAAGACCAATAAAGAGACCGAATTAATGGATTTAATGAAACGATTAACTGTCATAAAACAAAAAATTGAAAAACGTTTAAAAGGACGTCCACTACAAGCATGAGAAAAATTATTATTATTGGCGGCTCTAAAGGAATTGGAAAAGCAATTACAGAAAGTTTACTTTCTAATCACCAGGTTATTAATGTTAGTAGAACCCCACCAGATTTTCAACACGAAAACTTATCGCACCATACCTGTGATATATTATCTGACGAACTCCCTTCAATCGAGACTGCAGATGGATTGATTTACTGTCCTGGAAGTATAAACCTCAAACCTTTTAACAGGCTAAGTGTAGAAGACTTTAGAACAGACTTTGAAATCAATGTGATTGGAGCGGTTAAAACTATACAGGCCTACACAAAAGCGCTTTCTCAAAGTGATTCAGCTTCAATTGTATTATTTAGCACAGTAGCTACTAAACTAGGAATGCCCTTTCACGCAAGTGTAGCCACCGCAAAGTCGGCAGTTGAAGGCCTTACAAAATCTGTTGCTGCGGATTTGGCTCCAAAAATAAGAGTTAATGCGATTGCACCAACAATAACCGATACAGATCTTGCTGCAAAATTTCTTAGAAATGAGCGCATGGTAGAAAGTACAATACAGCGTCATCCATTAAAAAAATATTTACAACCTACAGAAGTTGCTGCCATGGCAAATTACTTATTGTCTGACGTATCTAAATCGATTTCAGGTCAAATATTTAATTTAGACTGTGGGATTGTCTCACTAAAACTTTAAGCAAATGAGCATAATTAAATTTAGTATTTTGTTTATCCTATTTCAATTTTCAATTAACCCTACTTCTCAACTAAAACCTAAAGAAAACATGTCCATATACAATATTAAAATTAATTCTATCGATGGGAGTCCTATCAACTTAAACGATTACAAAGGAAAACACATACTCTTTGTAAATGTGGCTTCAGAGTGTGGATTCACAGGCCAATATGAAGATCTTCAAAAACTTTATGACACCTATCAAGATAAGTTAATGGTCATTGGAGTCCCTTGTAATCAATTTGGAGGGCAAGAACCTGGAACATCAAGTGATATACAAACCTTTTGCAAGAAAAATTACGGCGTCACATTTTTAATTACAGAAAAAATCGATGTAAAAGGAAAAAACCAACACCCTTTATACCAATGGCTAACTGATAAAGACTTGAATGGAATCGAAAATACAACTGTAAAATGGAACTTCCATAAATACCTGGTAAATAGCGAGGGACAGTTTGTAGATTATTTTTACTCTATTACAAAACCATTAAGTAGTAAAATAACCCGTCAACTCAAGTAAGCTATGTTTGGAATATTTAAGAAAAAAACTGCAGTAGAAAAACTCCAGGATCGTTATAAAAAATTAATGTCGGAGTGGCATGAGCTTTCAACTACAAACCGTTCTGCAAGTGATTTAAAATATGCTGAAGCACAAAAAATTTTAGACGATATAGATAAACTTAATGGCTAAATGAAATTTTATAAAAGTTACTTACTTTTTATTTTTATAAACTTTAGTGCATTAGGTATCGGGATTTGGCTCATGAACGATGGTCCAAAGACTGAATGGTACACAAACCTTAACCAGGCTCCATGGACACCTCCAGGATGGGTGTTTGGTGTTGCATGGAGTAGTATTATGCTGCTATTTTCTGTTTACATGACATATTTAATACAATTAGACAGGTCTAGCAAAGTGTTGATATTATTTAGCGTTCAGTTTGTACTAAATATATTTTGGAATTATCTATTTTTCAATCAACATTTAATAATACTAGGGCTTCTCAATATTATCTTTTTAACCTTTTTAATGCTTTACTTTTTGATTGCCTATAAAAATATTCTCAAAAATAAAAGCTTTTATGTGCTACCTTATTGTGCATGGCTAGTACTTGCCACTTCATTAAATCTATATATCGCTTTATACAATTAAAAATGAAAATTTACAGATTACATAAAAAACAAAACTTTCCAATTAGTGTGGAAAAGGCTTGGGCGTTTTTATCAAATCCCGAAAACCTTAAAATCATCACACCAGACTATATGAGTTTTGATATTTTATCTGGTGCTGATCGCCCGATGTATCCAGGACAAATTATCCAATATATTGTGACCCCTATTTGGGGAATAAAAACCAAGTGGGTTACTGAAATTACTCAGGTTAAAGATCAACACTATTTTGTTGATGAACAGCGTTATGGTCCCTATGCGTTATGGCATCACAAGCACTTTATTAAAGCTATAGATGGTGGTGTTGAAATGGAAGACATTATTGACTATAAAGTACCTATGGGTTGGCTTGGGCAACTTGTACACCCCTTTATTGTGAAGCCTAAATTAGAAGAGATTTTTGCTCATAGACAGAAGAAATTAACCGAATTATTTGGAGATTACTAATGAATTCAAAAATTACACTTTTTTGGTTTAGAAGAGATTTGAGACTACATGATAATCATGGATTGTATGAGGCCCTGAAAAACAATGACTCTGTACTTCCCATATTTATTTTTGACCAACAGATTATTGACTCCTTGCCCAAAAAAGATGCAAGAGTTGAGTTTATTTACGAACAGCTTATCAAAATAAATACAACTTTAAAATCTTACGGAAGTCAACTAGCGATTTTTAACGGAACGCCAGAAACTATATTTAGCCAGCTGCTTAGTGACTATGAAGTGAGTTCTGTTTATTGTAACCATGATTATGAGCCCTATGCCCTTTCTAGGGATCAAACCATTGCTGACCTATTAAAATCCAAGTCAATCCCCTTTCAGTCATATAAAGATCAAGTGATTTTTGAAAGAAATCAAATCACCAAGGATGACGGTCTTCCTTACAAAGTTTACACCCCCTATTCAAAGAAATGGCTTGCTGCATTTGATGCAAATAAGTGTAAAAGCTATAAATCAGAAGATTTACTTGAAAACAGCTGTCAAAGAACAAACTACAACTGGGTTGAACTGAAAGATATGGGATTTGAGCCAAGTCCAGTTAAAGTTGCACCGTTTGATATAGATAATGGGATTATAGAAAATTACGAAGCCAGAAGAAATTTCCCCGCTGTAAACGGGACTTCAAAATTAGGACCACATTTAAGATTTGGAACTGTAAGTGTTCGTCAAATAGTATCAAAGGCTATTCAATTTGAAAATACAGTCTTTTTAAAAGAATTAATATGGAGAGAGTTTTTTATGCAAATTTTGTGGCATTTCCCTCACACAGTTACACAAAGCTTTAAGCCGCAATACGAGGCTATTAAATGGCGTAATGACCCTTCAGAATATCAAAAATGGTGTGATGGAGCTACAGGATACCCACTTGTAGATGCAGGAATGAGAGAATTAAATCAAACTGGGTTTATGCACAATCGTGTACGAATGCTTGTTGGTAGTTTTTTATGTAAGCACCTTCTGATTGATTGGCGATGGGGAGAGGCCTATTTTGCTGAAAAGCTTCACGATTTTGAACTTTCTAGTAATGTTAGTAACTGGCAATGGGTCGCTGGTTGCGGAGTTGATGCAGCTCCATACTTTAGGATTTTTAATCCGACGACTCAGGTTAGCAATTTCGACAAAGAGCATTTGTATATTAAAAAATGGGTGCCTGAATACCAAGAACTAACGTACCCTACTCCCATGGTTGACCATAAGTTTGCTAGAGAACGCTGTCTTAAAACTTACAAAGAAGCTTTGGGTAAGTAGTTAGAGTTTTTTAACATACTGAGTGATAATAACAATATGCTGGCCATCGACCTTACCTTCAATATAGTTAGCGTTTTCATGATCTAGTGAAATTCGCCTCACAGCAACTCCTTGTTTGGCGACCATACTGGAGCCCTTCACTTTTAAATCTTTAATAAGAACGACGCTATCACCAGCTTCAAGAATGACACCATTTACATCCCTGTGAATTAGCTTAGCAGCTTCCTCTACTCCGTCACCAATAGCTTTTGCCCATTCTAAAGAATCTTCATCTAAGTACATCATTTCTAATAAATCCTGTGACCAACCTGAAGACAATAAACGATTAAGCATCCGCCATGATAGTACTTGAATTTGAGTATATTCACTCCACATACTGTCGTTAAGACAACGCCAATGGTTAGGATCTATTATACTAGAATCCTCTAGTTGTGAAACACAGGTATTACAAGCGTAAATACTATCTGTTAAGTTTACTCCTTTTGAGGGTTGGAGCGTATATATATTTAAGTTATGTGAGGCTTTACACAACTCGCAAGAGTTGAGACTTCTTTTTTGAAGTTCACTTTCTAACTTCATAAATCTATACGTTCTATCTTGGCGCCAATAGCACGTAAACGGTCATCAATATTCTCATATCCTCTGTCAATCTGTTCAATGTTATGAATTATCGAAGTTCCTTTTGCAGACAATGCTGCTATTAATAATGAAACACCTGCACGAATATCTGGAGAGGTCATTGTTGTCGCTTTCAAAGTAGATTTAAAATCATGCCCTATAACTGAAGCACGGTGTGGATCACAAAGAATAATTTTAGCGCCCATATCAATTAATTTATCGACAAAGAAAAGACGGCTTTCAAACATTTTTTGATGTATTAAAACACTGCCTCGGGCTTGTGTTGCAACTACCAAAATAATACTCAATAAGTCTGGTGTAAAACCAGGCCAAGGGGCATCAGAAATGGTAAGAATTGAGCCATCTATATAATTTTGAACTTCATATCCATTAGTGTGTGACGGTATATAAATATCGTCACCCTTTCGTTCTAAAGTAATTCCTAACTTTCGGAATACGCTAGGGATTACTCCTAAATTATCCCAGCTAACATTTTTTATAGTTAATTCACTTTTAGTCATAGCCGCTAGTCCTATCCAACTACCAATCTCTATCATGTCGGGTAACATTGTATGTTCGGTACCTCCTAAATTGTTAACTCCTTCAATGGTTAGCATATTTGAACCAATCCCAGAAATTTTAGCACCCATTCTATTCAGCATTTTACAAAGCTGTTGTAAATATGGCTCACAGGCTGCATTATAAATTGTAGTCGTTCCGGTTGCAAGGACAGCCGCCATTACTATATTAGCAGTTCCTGTTACAGAAGCCTCGTCTAATAGCATATAAGTCCCTTTCAGTTCCTTAGCTTCTACTCCATAAAAGTGATCTTCACGGTTGTATCTAAAACTTGCACCTAACTTAATAAATCCTTCAAAATGTGTATCCAAACGCCTACGACCAATCTTATCACCACCTGGTTTTGGGATATATCCTTTTCCAAAACGTGCCAAAAGGGGACCAACAATCATAATTGAACCTCTAAGGCCCCGACCGTCAACCTTAAAGGCTTCTGTTTCTAAGTATTCTAAATTGATTTCGTCAGATTGAAAAGAATAACTCCCTTTGGCTAACTTATTAACTTTAACTCCCAACTTTCCTAATAAAATAATAAGCTTGTTGACATCTATTATTTCAGGAATATTATGTATTGTAATTTTTTCTGGAGAGAGTAAAACAGCACATAGTATTTGAAGAGCTTCATTTTTTGCTCCTTGTGGCTGTATAGACCCTTTTAATTGGTGACCACCTTCAATTTTAAAAGTTTTCAATGTAAAGTTATTTAAATTAGTGTTTTCAAAAAGACGTTCTTAAATATTCAATAGAATTAGTAACGCTTTCGATTCCTTTGATGATTAGTCTTTTTCACTGGCTTTTTATGAGTAGCGAATTTACGCTGGGTTTTTAGTAAACTTGAAGAATCACTTAAATCCTCTTTACTACCACGTAAATCAATTTTACCATCAGAAAGCTCAAAAAGATGTTTAAATATAACACTATCTTCTACAGTGTCTTTGTTCCAATTTAAAAAAGACTTTTTCATATGGTTCGCAATAGTATACTCTAAAGCTTCTTTCATATCTCCTGCTTCCCATGTATTGGCTACATCTATCATTGTTTTTATATTATTACCATAAAAACGATATTTAGGAAAGTTTTGAGGATACTTTAGAGGTTCTGGACGAACACTAAGCATTTCCTCTGTTGGAATTTCAAAAGGAGAATCCGCATCTAACTTTAAATCAGACATAATAAATAGCTGATCCCAAAGCTTGTGTTGAAAATCAGGAACATCTCTTAGGTGAGGCTGCATGTTTCCCATTATTGAGATGATAGCCTTTGCTAAACGGTTACGTTCTTCCTTGGATTCTTGAGCCACTGCGTGGTTAATCATTTTCTGAAGATGTCTTCCATATTCAGGGATGATTAAGTGTTCTCGTTCGGTATTATATTGTAATTGATCTGTTAACGCTGTCATGTTGGCGATCTTTGTTTTAAAAATTAAGTGTTTGCAAAATACAAAAAAATAGTGTGAGTATAGGAGAAATAAAAAAGATGATAAAAAGCGTATTATTTAGAGTGATATAACTCCTTCTACTAAACGCCCAACTTCTTTATATTTTTCAATAACAGTATCTGGACTCTTCATAACTACATTAATTGAAACGCTCACGTAGGTACCTTTTTTTGAAGGTGTTTTTTTTATCACTGCGCCAGTATTATCAAAAATAGTTTCAATCGTGTTAACTTTTGATATATTTGATTTGATAATAAACTTATATAAATATTCAGAAGGCCAGCTAGCGGTATCTTGTAGCTTTTCTTTTAAGTTATTATAAAATGTTTCTGGGTTAGAAGGTGTATCCATTATTTCTCACTATGAGTACAAATATACATTATATCTGATTTTTTATTTCCCTTTTAAATCACGAATTTTACAATAATTAAAAATAATAGTTTGAAGACTCAAAAAATTGCACTTATTGGAGGCCCAAGTACTGGAAAAACGACTTTAATTAATGCTCTCAAATCCAAAGGGTATTATTGTATGGAAGAAATTTCCAGAGAAATAACACTTGATGCGCAAGAAAAAGGTATTGAACAGCTGTTTTTAGAGGACCCTTTACTTTTTAGTCAACAGTTGTTATTAGGAAGGCAAACACAGTTTCTAAAAGCAGACTCTGTAGACCATGAACTTGTGTTCTTTGACCGAGGGCTTCCAGATGTTGTAGCTTATTTAGACTATTTAAAGAGCAGTTATCCAGAGTCATTTAAAGAAATTTGCAGAGAACACTCATACGATGTGATATTTATTTTAAAGCCCTGGAAAGCCATTTATGAGCAAGACAATGAACGTTATGAGACTTTTGAACAAGCACTCATTATTCATGATTTCCTAGTTAATTCTTACAAAGAGTTTGGGTATACTATAGTTGATACTCCATTTGGAACCGTTAAAGAACGAATCGATTTTATTATAAATCATTTAGCAGCTAATAAATGAAGCATCCAATTGAAATATTGGAACACTATTGGAATTTTTCTAAATTCAAGCCGCAACAAGAAGCAATAATTGAGGCTGTTTTAGCTAATGAAGACTGCATAGCACTTTTACCTACTGGAGGTGGCAAATCAATATGCTTTCAAATACCAGCATTAATTAGAGAGGGTATTTGTATTGTTGTTTCCCCTTTAATAGCTTTAATGCAAGACCAAGTTAATACTCTAAATGCAAAAGGAATTAAAGCAATGGCTTTAACCAGCGGCTTTAGTTTTGAAGATATTGATCGGATGTTAGATAATTGTATTTATGGGAACTATAAATTCCTTTATCTATCCCCTGAAAGATTACAACAAGATTTAGTTCAACAACGCATCAAGCAAATGAATGTTAATCTTATCGCTGTTGATGAAGCACACTGTATTAGTCAATGGGGTCATGATTTCAGGCCTGCATACAGAGAGATAAAATTACTAAGAACTCTTCACCCCTCTGTAAATGTTATTGGACTCACAGCTTCAGCAACTTCCAAGGTTATAGAAGACATTAGTATACAGTTAGACTGCATTGATCCACAGATTTTTCAAACCTCTTTTCGACGCTCTAACCTAGCATATTTGAGCTTAGAATGTGAAGACAAGCTTTTTAAAACCGTTCAAGTATTAAAAAAATACACCGGAACCTCAATCATTTATGTTCGTAATCGAAAAGCAACTTTAGAGATTTCAAGTTATTTAAATAAAATAGGTGTCTCAAGTGGCTATTATCATGGTGGCTTGAGTTCAAAAGAAAAAGAGACTCAGTTTGGTCTCTGGACCTCTAACTCAAACCAAGTAATGGTCGCTACCAATGCCTTTGGAATGGGTATAGACAAAGCCAATGTTCAGACTGTCATTCACCACAATTTACCCGAGAGCTTAGAAAGCTACTACCAGGAAGCAGGCAGAGCAGGTAGAAATGGCGAAAAAGCATATGCTGTCATACTCATAAATACTTCTGATGAATTGGATTCTAAAAACAAGTATCTCAATTCACTGCCAGATATTAAATTCTTAAAAAATGTTTACAAAAGACTGTGTAACTATTTCCAGATTTCATATGGTGAAGGGGTAAATACAGTTCATAATTTTAACTTTAAAATATTTTGTAGTACTTATCAACTCCCCTCTTTATTGACTTACAATGCGCTTAAAACTTTAGATCGCACGAGTATAATTTCGTTGGAAGAGCGATTTAAAAATTCGGCATTTATCAAGATTCTGATAAAAAACTCAGCCTTATTTGAATATCTTGAAAACCACCAAAAAAAAGCCCTTGTAATGAAAGTTATCTTAAGGAGTCATGAAGGGGTTTTTGATCATTCAACCGAAATTTCAGTTCATGACATTACTAAAAAAACAAAGTTAAATGAGGCTGAGGTCTATGCTATACTAAACTCTTTGAATAAAGCTGAAATCATAGCGTTTGAATCCTCAAAAACAGATGCTAAAATTACCTTTATCGAGCCGAGAGAAGACGATAAAACAATTCATAGGATTTCTAAAATAATAGAACAACAACAAGTATTAAAAAAAACACAACTGCAGTCCGTTTTTGAGTATGTAAAAAATGATGGGATTTGTAAAAGTCATAAATTACTTTCGTATTTTGAAGAATCTGACTCATTAGTTTGTGGGATTTGTTCTAGTTGTTTAAAAAACTTAAAAAATAAATCATTTAAGGAAATAGATGCACAATCCATTCTATTGTTGCTAAGAAACAGTGACCTATCCTCTAGAAAAATTGAAGTATTAACTACCTTTGATTCAGATAAGTTAATTGCTTTACTAACCGACCTAATGGAAAGAGATTTAATTGAAATGACCGAAAAAAATACATACAAACTTAAAACGTTATGAAAAAAGAGGATATCCGTATTGTTTTTATGGGAACCCCAGAGTTTGCTGTTACAATTCTAGAGGGGCTTTTAAAGGAAAAATACCAAGTTGTAGGAGTTATTACAGCGCCAGATCGTCCGGCTGGAAGAGGTCAGAAGATCCATCTATCTGCTGTAAAAGTATTTGCAAAATCAAAAGATCTAACAGTACTACAACCAACAAACTTAAAAGATGAAACTTTCTTAAGTGATTTAAAAAACTTAAATGCTAATTTACAAATTGTTGTCGCTTTTAGAATGCTACCTGAAGTGGTTTGGAAAATGCCAAAATTGGGGACTTTCAACCTTCACGCATCTTTACTCCCAGATTATAGAGGAGCCGCTCCAATAAATTGGGCGATCATTAACGGAGAAAAAACTTCTGGCGTAACTACCTTTTTTATTGACGAAAAAATTGATACAGGTGCAATAATTCTACAATCAAAAATAGCGATTAATCCATCAGATACTGCAGGGAACTTGCATGATAAACTAATGGTTCTTGGAACTAAAGTCGTTATTAATACGATAGAAAAAATAGAAAATGGTACTGTAGAAACAATCATACAACCCTTAAAAGAAACAAAAACAGCTTATAAACTAAACAAAGACAATTGTAAAATTGTTTGGACTTCTAGTCTAGAATCTATCTACAATATGGTTCGTGGACTTCACCCCTATCCAGCTTCTTGGGCTCTTTTACAAAACGGAAGCGAACGCTTAAATGTTAAGGTTTATGAAGTTAAAAAACACTATGAAAAACACGAATATCTTACAGGGCAACTAATTCTAACTAAAAAGTCAATTAAGGTGGCTGTAAACATGGGATATATTGAATTAATAAACTTTAAATTTCCTGGAAAACGACAGATGGATGCTACTTCATTTTTAAATGGATTTACATTTGAGGAAAATTCAAAAATGCTATAATTACAACAAATGAAAAGAAACGAACTAATTGACCACATGGCTTTAAATGCAGGGATATCTAGAAAATCTGCAAACAAAGCCCTAGAAACATTAATTGATGGTATTTCTGAAACACTTAAAAAAGGCGAAAGAATTAATCTTAAAGGACTTGGTAGCTGGACGCCATACGAAAGAGCTGCTCGAGTTGGACGAAATCCACAAACAAATCAACCCTTACATATCCCTGCAAAAAAAACAATTAAATTTAAAGCCAGTCCTAAACTAATTAATAATTTAAACTAGTATACACATATGATATTGCTAGAGTTTGAACGTTAGAAGTCTATTTTATAAGTTCGTACTTAAATTTTCTATTTATATAAAAACTGACTCAAAAATGATTTGTAAAAATAATTCATTACATTTATTATGAATTAGTTTGCCTATATATGCCAAATATTAAGTTGAAAAAGGGTCATTTATTAATTGCAGAACCATCTATTATTGGAGATCTGTCATTTAATAGATCCATAATTCTAATTGCTGACCACAACAATGAAGGCTCAATCGGTTTTATTCTAAATAAGCCATTAGACTTCACACTTCAGGATTTGATTCCGGAAATAGAAATTCCTTTTAAAGTATATAACGGTGGACCTGTGGAACAAGATAACTTGTATTATATCCATAAAATTCCTGAACTTATTCCTAACAGCGTTAAGATATCTAAAGGCTTATATTGGGGTGGCGATTTTCAAAAAGTCACTGAATTAATTCAAAATGATAAATTAAATAGTTATGATATTCGTTTTTTTCTTGGATATTCCGGATGGGAAACCAACCAACTAACATCTGAACTACGTTCAAATACTTGGATTCTTTCTGAAAACAATCTTCACAAAAGTATTATTGAAAAAGTAAACACAAGTTTGTGGAAAGACAAAATGCTTGAATTAGGAGGCAACTATAGCATATGGTCTAATGCACCTGAAAACCCCTCTTATAACTAGGTGAGTCTTACAGACATGTTTAGCTTTGCCAATATACTTTGACTGATCGTAGTATTATAAGACTTTTTTCTAAAGACAGTGATTGGGTGAATACCTTGAATTACGTTAGTAATAAATAATTCATCAGCTTTTTGTAGCTCAAATGGAGATATGGATTCCTCTACATATTCAAAATCTGGAAGTTTTTTGAGGATCTCAATTACTTGCTTACGCATCACACCTTTTAGACAACCATCTGTAAGAGGTGGTGTTTTAATGACATTGTCTTTCACTAAAAAAAGGTTGCCGTTAAGGGCCTCTACAATGCTTTTGTTAGTATTTAGGAGTAAACAGTTGTCATATTGATTTTCCTTGGCGTAAACACTCCCTAGTACATTAAGAACCTTATTATTGGTCTTTAATGTAGATAATAAGCCTGGAGTAACATAAAAATCTTTAAAAAGTTCAATCGTACAACCAGACGAGTTGAGAAGGTATAAATCGGTATCCAAAGACTCAGCAGTTATAAAGTATTCAATATCATTAGTGTCTGGAGTGTAAAACCCACCTTGCTTTCTAAAAACAGTTAATTTAACACGAAATGAATTTGAATTAGAATTGTTATGGGGTAATAGATCAAGAATTTGAGACTCTAAAAACTCAGGAGTAAATTCCATTGGAATCTCCATCCTTAAAATACGCATCGAAGCCATTAAGCGAAAGTAGTGATCTTCCCAAAACAGTATTTTACCATTTAATGTTTTAATAGTTTCAAAAAGAGCATCGCCATAAGCTAGGCCTCTATTAGAAATTGCTACTTTTGCTTGGTCTGATGAAATTAAATGTCCGTTATTATTAATCATAAAAAAAGTCCTGTAAAAACAGGACAAATATAGTTTAAATATAACTGTTTTTTAGGATGAGCCTAAGACTTTCTTAAGATCAGATATTTGATTATCCCATAACATCTTAGTCTCCTCGACTTCATCATCTTCAGAAAAATCAGTAACCATTAATGACACATCTTTAGTGATTCCGTCTACTTGAATTCTGATTTCAAAATACGATTGATCATCATCATCTTCAACCCATTTGAACTTGATACGCTCACCATTCTTTTTAGTAAGTAATTTGGCGACCTCTTCAGAGTCATCCCAAATAAAGGTAAACAACTCACCTCTAGAATTTACATTATCAGCGAACCACTCAGAAAGACCCGAAGGAGTTGAAATATATTGAAATAATAATTGTGGAGAGGCTTGTATAGGGAATTCTAATTCGAACTTGATTTTATTGCTCATTTAAATTTTAAATTATAAAAATTCAATATATACATAAATTGGTTATTTATATATAAATTTTAATTTTTTTTTATAGGGGTATTTATTTGTGAGGCATTATTTTGTTTTTATATTTGCAGCCACCTAATTATGGCGAGGTAGCTCAGCTGGTTAGAGCGTCGGATTCATAACCCGGAGGTCGCGGGATCGTGCCCCGCTCTCGCTACAAAAGAGTAATCAGAAATGGTTACTCTTTTTTTTTGCAGTTTATAAAACCAGTTCTGTTAGTTCTTCAAGTGTTAACAGTTTTTGCTCCCCTAATAACATATCTTTTAACATGTATTTGTTCTGCTCAATTTCTGAAGCACCTACCATGACTACAAATGGAATCTCTCTCTTATTACAATATATCATTTGCTTTTTTAGTTTGGCTGGATCAGGATACAGTTCAGTGGCTATGAATTTTGACCTTAAGAGTGCTATTGCTTTTAAACAGTATAAACTTTCTTCAGTTCCAAAATTAATAAATAGAACTTTAGTTGATATGGACTTATGTGAAGGAAACAAATTCAATTCTTCTAAAACTAAATAAATTCGATCTAAGCCAAAACTAATTCCAACCCCACTTACATCTTTAAGCCCAAAAATGCCTGTAAGATCATCATAACGTCCTCCCCCACCTATAGACCCCATTTGAACAGTTGCAGGTGCAGATACCTCAAATATAGCTCCTGTATAATAATTAAGTCCACGAGCCAAAGTAACATCCATTTGTAATGACGTTGTTTTAAGCCCAATAGAATTAATAGAAGAAGCTATAAATTCTAATTCCTCAACTCCTTTGAGTCCCTCAATAGAAGATTTTAAAATAGATTTTAAAGACTGTAGTTGATCATTAAAATTTCCAGATAAATTAAATAAAGGCTGTAGTTTAGAGATGCCATCCGCAGAAATACCTTTAGCTAACATTTCGTCTTTAACTTTTGCTTCACCAATTTTATCAAGCTTGTCCAAAGCCACTGTGAAATCAATAAGCTTATCTTGTGCACCAATCAGTTCTGCAATGCCGGCTAATATTTTTCTATTATTTATTTTTATAGTAACCCCTTGAAGGTTTAAGTCAGTAAACACCGCATCGTAGAGCTGGATAAACTCAACTTCTTGCCATAAAGACTTTGATCCAACAACGTCAGCGTCACACTGATAAAACTCTTGAAAACGGCCTTTCTGTGGTCGATCCGCCCTCCAAACAGGCTGAATTTGATATCGTTTAAATGGAAATACAATATCATTTTGATATTGTGCCACATAACGTGCAAAAGGAACTGTTAAATCATATCGCAACGCTTTTTCTGTAAGTGAATTTGAAAACTTTGAAAGGTTTCCATCAGTTAAAGCTTGTAAATCAGCTTTTTTAACTTTATCTCCGGAGTTTAAAATCTTAAAGATTAAACGATCTCCTTCTTCCCCATATTTACCCAACAAGGTTTCAGAAAGCTCAAAACTAGGCGTTTCTATGGGTTGAAATCCAAATTTTTTAAAGTTTGACTTTATGGTACTAAATATATAGTCGCGATTTGCTAACTGCTTTGGAGAAAAATCTCTAGTTCCTTTAGATATTCGTGGTTTAGATACCATAGTTTTGCTTTAATTACAAATATCTTTCTTTTTGTGAACCTATCCAATTAGATCATCAAAATACTTAAAAAGTTCACCTTTGGTAATTGTAGACCCTTGCTTAATTAGCTCAAATATCTTCATGTTTTTATCAGTTTCAATAGATTTATCTGCATTAAAAAGTTCAACCTCGTCAGACATTAAATTATCTCTAAGCCAAGTAAATCCTTCTTTATTTGTTAAATCGATATCTTCTCTTTTAATCTTGAGTCCTATCAACCTCAACTGTGTTTCTCCTGCATTAAACAGATACAGGTGCTGAGGTGCAATATTTTCTAAATATTCAACTTTTGACAACACACCTTCCCAAACCAAGTCACTAAAAAGATCTAACTCTTCTTCGGCTACAGCAGGCTTCTGCTCTTTAATTTCTGTCCATTCTTTAGCCGTAATAGACTGCGTAGCTAAAAAGTTAATAAATTCTTGATTTAACTCTTCAAACTGTTCTTTGGTTAGTCGTGTATATTTCATCCCTTAGTTATAGTTAAAAAATTGCGGCTTCATAATAGGGCACAAATTTATCAAATTCCATTGAAATAATAATAAATGAAGCTAAAAAAGCCCACACATAAGTGTAGGCTTTTTTAAAATTGTAGTTTTAATGTTTAAAAATGCAAATATTAATTACCTGCTATTATTTCAAACGGTAAATCAACCGCTACGTCTCTGTGAAGACGAATGACAGCGTTATATTTACCAAGGCGTTTTACATTACCACCCGTTACATTAATAAATTTCTTGTCAATTGAATGACCAGCTTTATCTAAGGATGCCGCTAAGTCAATATTATTGACAGATCCAAATAATTTATCACCAGTACCAACTTTCGCTGATATTTTGATTTCTAAAGCTTTTAAAGCTTCAGCTATTGCTTGGGCTTCATCAACGATTTTCTTTTCTTTAAAAGCACGTTGTTTTAAATTTTCTGCTAATACTTTTCTAGCAGATACCGTAGCAAGAATGGCTTTACCACCTGGAATTAAAAAGTTTCTACCATAACCGTTTTTAACTGTTACAACATCGTCTTTAAACCCCAATCCTTCTACGTCATGTTTTAATATAAGTTCCATAGTTATAATAGTTTTATTTCAATAAATCAGCTACGTAAGGCATCAATGCTAAGTGTCTTGCTCTTTTAACAGCTACAGAAACCTTTCTTTGATACTTCAATGAAGTTCCAGTTAAACGTCTTGGCAATAACTTACCTTGTTCGTTTACAAATTTTATTAAAAAGTCTGGATCTTTATAATCGATATACTTGATACCAGATTTTTTGAAACGACAATATTTTTTTGCTTTGTTGGTGTCAATATTTAAAGGCGTTAAATATCTGATTTCACCATCTTTTTTTCCTTTGGCTTGTTGTTCTATAGACATAATTACGCTTTTTCTTTAAGTTTAACTCTTCTTCTTTCAGCCCATGAGATTGCATGTTTATCTAAACTAACAGTTAGATAACGCATAAAACGCTCGTCACGTCTAAATTCTACTTCTAAAGGGCCAATAGCCTCTCCAGGTGCTGTAAATTCAAATAAGTGGTAAAAGCCACTTTTTTTGTTTTGGATTGGATACGCTAATTTCTTTAGCCCCCAATCTTCTTTCGATACCATCTTTGCTCCTTTAGAAACGAGTAAGTCCTCGTATTTCTTTACTGTTTCCTTTATCTGTGTGTCAGATAAAACGGGATTCAAGATGAAAACAGTTTCGTAATGATTCATAAATTTTAATTTTTTGTTTTAAAATGGCTGCAAAAATAAGTATTAATTATTGTTTAGACAACATTATGATGTTTTATTTAATTGATAAAAATTAATTCGTTTAACGGATTTTGATGAGTTTAAACGATTTATTTTTTGTAATATTGTCTTATAACGACGCAACTAACAAAAAAGAGATGACTTTAAATTGTGTGATTGTTGATGACAATCCAATCCAACGATTGGCTACTTCAAAACTTATTAATGACCACCCTTCATTAAATTTGATTGGAGAATTTAATTCCCCTGTTGAATCTAAGAGGTTTTTGTTAACTACTAGTGTTGACCTTATTATTATGGACGTTAATTTCCCTGTTTTAGACGGGTTTGATTTACTTGATATTTATGAGACACAGACAACTACAACAGCTCCTTTTGTTATTATTACTAGTGACGATAAATCACAAGCATTTAAAGCCTTTGATTATAATGTGATGGATTTTCTTTCTAAACCTGTTACTAGGAACAGATTTAACGAGGCTATTTCCAGAACTGTTTTACAAGCCAAAATGGTTCAAAATTTTCAAGATTTAGACAGTGAACATATTTTTGTAAAAAGTAACTTGAAAAAGCGAAAAATTTATATCAACGAGATCAAATGGATTGAAGCACTTGGAGACTATGTGAAACTAATCACTCAAGACAAAAGTTTTGTTATTCTTTCAACAATGAAAGCTTTTGAAAATGAACTTCCAAAAGGCTTGTTTTTAAGAATCCATAAATCCTACATCATAAACCTAAAAAAGGTTGACAGGTATGATAGTAAACATGTAGAAATTGAAAAAGTTAAACTTCCTTTAAGCAGAACACGTAAACTTGAACTAAGTCAGGCTTTGGATGTGATAGTGAATTAATAATTATCTACATTAATTAGTACTCTCACTGCTCTATAATCCTTTGTACTCAAAAAAGTGGTTTTAATTTTATTTATGACCAACTTTGTTTTTACTAATGATTGGTTTATAGGTATTTTTAAAAGTATGTTTTTATGATATTGGTTTCTTATTCTAGAAACAACTGGAAACTCCGGACCCAAAACATTGTCTTTAAAAACACTTCGTAAACTAATTGCTAACCATTCGGCACCCTCATTTACTTTACTATAATCCTTATGCTTTAGTGTTATCTTGATAATACGACAATATGGGGGGTATTTGTAAATACGCCGATCTTCAAGTTGCTCAATAAACATAGACTCGTAATCATTAATAGAAACTTGCTGAAGAATGGTGTGATTTGGATTGTATGTTTGTATGATTACCTTGCCTCTAATATCGGTACGACCAGCACGTCCTGAAACCTGTTGTAACAACTGAAAACTACGCTCATAAGCTCTAAAATCCGGAAAGTTAATTAACTGGTCAGCATTCAGGACTCCAACTAATTTTACATGCCTAAAATCAAGCCCTTTAGTAACCATTTGAGTACCAACCAGAATATCAACCTCTTTGTTTTCAAAACTAGAAATAATACGATCATAACTATATTTACCTCTGGTAGTATCTAGATCCATTCTAGCAACCTTAGCATCAGGAAACAAGTGTTCAATTTCTTCTTGAATTTGTTCCGTTCCAAAACCCTTACTATCAATCTCAACTCCTCCACAAGCTCCACAAGTATTTTGCATTGCCATTACATAGCTACAATAGTGGCATCTCAATTGATTTTTATATTGATGAAAAGTTAGACTGACATCACAATTAGGACACTCTGGAGTGTGCCCACAAGTGTGGCATGAAACTATTGGCGAGTATCCACGACGATTTTGAAATAAAATTACTTGAAACTCTGAGTCTAGCGCTTCCTTAATTTCAGCAAGCAGACGGTCACTAAAATGATTCGTCATCCGTTTACGCTTATATTTATCCTGCAAATCTACCAGTTCAATTTCTGGCATAAGAACATTATTAAAACGATGCGTTAGCGAAATATAACCATACTTATTTTGCTTCTTAGCATTATAATAACTTTCAATACTTGGAGTCGCTGAACCTAAAAGAGTTTTGGCCTTAAACAAAGAAGCTAAGACGATTGCTGTATCTCGGGCATGGTAGCGTGGAGCCGGATCAAATTGTTTGTAGGATTGCTCGTGTTCTTCATCAACTATAACAAGCCCAAGATCACTAAAAGGAAGCAGTACAGACGAACGAGCGCCTATTATTACTCTTGCAGAATCCGAGTTATTAAGAACATGGTTCCAAACTTCGAGCCGTTCATTTTGAGTGTAACGCGAATGATAAACCGCTATTTGATTTCCAAAATAATGTTGTAATCTGTGAACTAGTTGCGAGGTTAGCGCTATTTCTGGAACCAAATACAAAACTTGCTTCCCCAGAGCAATAACGCTCTCTATTTGTTTTACATATATTTCTGTCTTTCCAGAAGAAGTGACACCATGTAACAAACTAATATCAAAGTTTTCAAACGAAGTATTAATTTCTTTCAAAGCTACTTCTTGATACTTATTTAGAGCTTTTGATATATTTTTTTCTGAGACTTCAAACTTAATACGATCCGTTTGAAAAAAGTATTCTTCAAAAACACCTTTATCAATTAACGTTTTAATTTGTGTAGAAGTAGCAATACTTTTTGATTTTAACTCCGATACTTTTACTTGAGGTCTCTGTGGCGCTAATGCAAAATAATTTAAAACAATTTCACGTTGTTTAGCTGAACGAGTCAAAAGAGTTAATAAGCCCTGTAATGCACCTTCATGCTCATAGTTTGAGTGAATTTTAACACACCTAATCAGTTTTGGTTTGTATTTTTCTAAAATTTCCTGTTCAACAACAATAGTCTTTTTGTCTAGCAAATTTTGTAAAACTGGAAAGGCATTTTTTTTATTTAGTATGGTATTAATTTCTTCAATTTTTAAGCTTGACTGTTGCTGCAAAGCTTCACAAACTAAATACTCTTCGTCGCTTAACAAAGATGAGTCCAAAACAACAGATTTATGTAATGAAATTAAGGTTTCACTTTCAAGTAAAAACACACTAGGTAGAGACGCACGCAAGACCTCTCCAATTGTACACATATAGTAATTAGAAATCCATTGCCATAATTGAAACTGAAATGAATTTAAAATAGGAGATTTATCTAAAATACTGTGAATGGATTTTGCTTCATATGCCGAAGGAGCCTCCTTGTGAACTTTATAAACTATTCCCGTGTAAATATTTCGCTTTCCAAATGGAACAGCAACCCTAAACCCCGGTTTTAAAAACTGAGCTTCTGCAGCTGTAATGGCATAGGTAAAGTTCCGTTCTAAGGGTAACGGCAAAATCACCTCCACAAAATCTAGAGTTATTAGCTGCATTTTTTCTTTAAAAGTTGCAGGGATGAGTTTAACTCATGTCCTAGGAGAATAATGTTTGCGTTCAACCAAAAATAGAATAATAGAATCAATAAAGCCCCTATAGACCCATACAACTCATTATATGTTGAAAAATTTTCAATGTAGAGACCAAATAAGTAAGAGGATAACAAAATTAAAAAAGTAGTAAACAATGCACCTACAGAAAAGAAACTAGATAACCTTCCATCTTTAGTTCCAAAATAATATAAGGTAGCCATACTGATATACGTCATTAGCACAAAAAAGAAATACTTGGCTTTGGTAACCCAAAACAATTTACTGACGGCATCACCAGCAGAAAATCTTTCAAGAACTGGAGGTATTAAATATATCTGAGCATACCCAAAGCCAACAACTGTAAATATCAAAAGAATCACTAAAATAATAGCAACCCCGAGAGCATAAACATACTGTTTGATGAAATGTCGATTTATCTGTTGATGGTACGCATTTTCAAAAGCTGAAAAAACAGCATTAACTCCATTAGCCATTAAAAACATAGAGATTAAAAAAACGGTTGATAACAATCCACTTGTATGTGTCTTGTTTATATTTTCAAAAATATTTTCGTTGAAAAAGTCTGATGTATGGGGCGGTAAAATAGAGTCTAAAAAATATAGAAAGTTAACTTTAAAATCATCAAATGGGATGTATGGAATTAAAATAATAATAAATAATAAAAATGGAAATATAGCCGTAAAGAAACTAAAAGCAATAGCACTGGCGCGAGTTGTAAGTGCCCCTTTAAAAATTCCAATAACATACATCTCAAGAAGGTCAAACGCAGAAAGGCCTTCAAAACCAGGAAGTTTAACCTGTTTCAAAACTTTAGCTGTCCAGCTGAGAATAGGGATTTTATCAATTTTATTTTCTAGAGATGAACTCATTAAACCGCTTTAAGGCTAAGGTCCATATTAGAAACAGAGTGCGTCAATGCCCCACTAGAAATATAGTCAACTCCACATTCAGCATAATGCCTAAGGGTTACTTCATCAATCCCACCGGAAGATTCAGTCAAACATTGATCTCCTATAAGCTCAATCGCTTTTTGTGTATCGGTATAATTAAAGTTATCAATTAAAATCCGATAGACACCATCATTTTTTAAAATTTCCGCTATTTCATCCAAGTCTCTAGCTTCAACAACTATGGGAAGGTCTAATTCGTGTTCTTTTAAATAATCTTTAGTCATTGTTATTGCCTTGGTAATACCCCCTGCAAAATCAATATGATTATCTTTGAGCATGATCATATCATATAATGCAAAACGGTGATTGACACCACCTCCAATCGCTACAGCCCACTTTTCTAAAACCCTAAAGCCTGGGGTTGTTTTACGAGTATCTAATATTTTAGTATTAGTTCCTTTAAGAAGTTCAACATAAGAATTGGTTTTGGTAGCAATAGCACTCATGCGTTGCATAGCATTCAAAACTATTCGTTCAGACTTTAAGATAGACTGTTTAGAACCTTCAACGTAAAAGGCTATATCTCCAAATTTTACGGAATCTCCGTCATTGATTAGTGTTTCTACAACTAAGTTAGAGTCTACATAGTGAAACACTTGCTTGGCAAAATTGACACCAGCTATAATGCCATTATCCTTAATTAATAGTTTTGCTTTTCCAGTGGCATTAGTAGGAATACAAGCTAAAGAACTATAGTCTCCTTCACCAACATCCTCTCGAACGGCATTTTCAATTATTAATTGTACTTCGTTTTTAAATTGTGCGTTGGTAATCATATTTGTAACTTTGTAGCTAAAATATGAATTGTTAAGGAAATATGTAACTAATTTCATAACCTTATTCAAAATAATTTAACATTTAAAAATGGAAATTAAACTCATTGCCATAGGGAAGACCGATAAAGTTGAGTTAGATCTGCTTATAAAAAGCTATCAAAAAAGGCTAACTCATTATGTACGATTTTCATTTGAAATCATTCCTGACTTAAAAAACAGCAAAAACCTTTCTGAAACGCTTCAAAAAGATGAGGAAGGGAAGTTAATTTTAAGTAAAACATCTTCTAGTGATCAGATAATTTTACTAGACGAAAATGGAAAAGAATTTAATTCATTAGGCTTTTCAAAATTCCTGCAAAAACAAATGAATTCAGGTCTTAAACGCCTTGTGTTAGTCATTGGAGGACCCTATGGGTTTTCGGAAGCCGTGTACAAAAAAGCTTCCAGTAAATTGGCACTTTCAAAAATGACATTCTCGCACCAAATGGTCCGTTTATTTGTAGTTGAGCAAATTTACCGAGGATTTACAATTTTAAAAAATGAACCTTATCACCACCGATAGAATAAAATAAACTCTATGAAAATTGTATTCGCTACTAATAACCCAAATAAAATTAAAGAAGTTCAATCTCTCATCCCATCTCATATAACCTTAGTCAGTCTTGAGTCTATTGGATGTACCGAAGAGGTGCCAGAAACTCAAGACACTATAAAAGGAAATGCCATACAAAAAGCCGCTTACATCAAAGAGAATTACGACCTCGATTGTTTTGCAGACGACACAGGCTTAGAAGTGACAGCTCTAAACGGAGCTCCAGGAGTTTTTTCAGCAAGGTACGCAGGACCCGAAAGAAATTCAGAAGCAAATATGAACCTATTATTGTCAGAACTCAAAACCAAAACAGACAGGTCGGCACAATTTAAAACAGTCGTAGCACTGCATTACCATGGGGAGATCATAACATTTGAAGGGATTTGTGAAGGAGAAATTACAAAAGAAAAAAAAGGAACTGGTGGATTTGGATATGACCCTATATTTAAACCACTCGAAAACAAATTTACTTTTGCAGAGCTTTTAACAGAACAAAAAAACCAAATTGGACATCGTGGCAAAGCAGTCCGTAAATTGGTAACCTATTTAAATTTTGTTTAAATAAAATAACACTATATTTGCCGCTTGAAATTCCTCAGGGTGAGGATGTGTTACATGAAGCTTGGTTAAAGTATGTTCGATATGCTTCTAAGTAACACTTAGTCATATATCGAATAAAATTACAAGAAATGAATGCATTCCATAAACTTGGACTTGAAGATCATTTGATCCAAGCCGTTACAGATTTAGGTTTTGAAACACCTAGTGAAGTACAAGAAAAAACAATCCCCCTTTTATTAGAAGATGATATAGATCTGGTTGCCTTAGCGCAAACAGGTACTGGTAAAACAGCCGCTTTTGGATTTCCTATGCTCCAAAAAATAGATATTGACAGTCGTACGACTCAAGGGCTTATTTTGTCACCAACAAGAGAACTTTGTTTACAAATTACCAACGAGATGAAACTGTATGGTAAGCATTGTAAAGGGCTTAATGTCACTGCGATTTATGGCGGTGCTAGTATTACAGACCAAGCTAAACAAGTAAAAAGAGGTGCACAAATTATAGTTGCAACTCCAGGAAGAATGAAAGATATGATTAGCCGTAGGTTGGTTGATATTTCTAAAATTGAATATGCAGTCCTTGATGAAGCTGATGAGATGCTGAATATGGGATTCTTTGAGGATATCACAGAAATATTATCTCATACCCCTGATGAAAAAAGTACATGGCTCTTTTCGGCAACAATGCCAAAAGAGGTTTCCCTAATTGCTAAAAAATTCATGGCCAACCCTACTGAGGTTACTGTTGGACATAAAAACATGGGAAGTAAAAATGTATCACATGAATACTTTCTTGTAGGGGCAAGAGATCGCTACCAAGCACTAAAGCGTTTAGCAGACGCTAATCCAGAAATATTTTCTGTGATATTCTGTAGAACCAAAAGAGATACTCAAAAAGTAGCAGAACAACTTATAGAAGATGGCTACAGCGCCGGCGCATTACACGGAGATTTAAGTCAAAACCAACGTGATGTGGTGATGAAATCTTTCAGAGCTAAACAAATTCAAATGTTAGTCGCTACCGATGTGGCTGCACGTGGAATTGATGTTGAGGATATTACACATGTTATAAACTACCAGTTACCTGATGAAATAGAAACCTATACGCACCGAAGTGGCCGTACTGGTCGTGCAGGGAAATCTGGAATTTCTATGGTTATCGTTTCTAAAAGTGAAGTTCGAAAAATAAAAAGTATTGAACGTATTATTCAAAAAGAGTTTATAAAAAAAGACGTTCCTAGCGGAATGGAAATTTGTGAAGTTCAATTGAAGGCACTCGCTAGCAAGATCCATGATACTGAGATCAACCATGAAATTGATCCTTATTTAAACGAAATTAATAGTTTATTTGAAGATGTTTCAAAAGATGAACTCATCAAAAAATTCTTTTCAGTAGAGTTTACTCGTTTCTTCAACTACTACAAGAAAACCAAGGATTTAAACTCTCCATCTGAAGGAAGTCGTTCAGATGATTACGAAAAAGACGATAATTCAGCACGCTTTTTTATCAATATTGGAAGCAAAGATGGATATGATTGGATGAAGTTAAAGGATTTCCTTAGAGATACTTTACAACTCAATCAAGATGATGTATACAAAGTAGATGTTAAAGAAAGTTTTGCATTTTTTAATACTGATGCAGCTCATAAAGACAAGGTTTTAGAATTTTTCACAGACTTTAAACAAGACGGACGTTTTGTTAATGTTGAAATTACTGAGAAAAAGAGTAGAGATCGCAATCGTGGCGGCGGCGGACGTCGTTCTGGCGGCGGTGGCGGAGGAAGAGGTCGAAACGATCGTTCTAAAGGGTCTGGTTCTGGTTCTGGATTTAGATCCGAAGGAAAATCACGTCGTAGCGATAGTGGATACTCTAGTAAATCTCCTAGACGTTCTTCAGATTTTAAACCAAAAGGAGGTGATTTTTCAAGACCAAGAAAAAGTCGTAGATAGTAAATTAGATTGTTAATTTTAAGTCAAAATTTAAATTGACAATCTTAGTGTAGTATTTGTTTACTATTTTTATGATTTAACTTTAGGTATGAAATTACAAATCACTTTTTTATTAATATTGGTGATTCCTTTTTTAGGAATTAGTCAAAATTACGCGACTGTAAAAGGAAAGATTATAAAATCTGAGACTTTGAGTTCAATGGAGAGTGTTAATATTGTAAACTTAAACCAAGTTATTGGCACCACTACAAATATTGAGGGTGAATTTGAAATTCGTGCAAAAGCTAATGATACACTACACCTCTCCTACTTAGGATACAAGTCAATAAAAGTAAAGGTTAGTAATGACTGGATTAAATATGGCACATCAACTACAATAGAGCTAACAGAATTAGCATTAGCTCTTGAGGAAGTGAATGTAAACAAGCTAAAGCTAACAGGCTATCTAGAAATAGACATAAAACAAGTACCTATTGAAAGAAACGTACGTTATAGCATCTCTGGGCTGAATAGCGGTTATGAATCTAGACAACGCTCCCCTAGTATGGTGAGTAATGTTTTAGGTGCAATTTTTAATCCTGCAGATTTTTTGCATAACATCTTTGGTAAAAAACCAAGGGAAATGCGAAAACTACGTGAAATGAAAAAGCAAGACGAAATCAAAAATTTACTTGCTTCAAGATTTGACAGGGAAATGCTTACTGCATTATTACAAGTTGATAAAATTGATTTGGACTTGCTGATTAGCGAATGTAACTACTCTCAAGATTTCATTAGAACGGCTAATGATTTACAAATACTAGATGCCATTAGTGAGTGTTATGAAGAATATAAAATTCTTAGTAGAAAAAGATCCAAATAGCTTCAGTATTGGGCTAATAACTATTATTTTGAGTTAGCGTTTTTTTCTTCAATCCAACGAGACATGTATTTAGTGCTTTGAAATTGATGATATGCTAATAACTGCCCAATAAAATTATTAGAACGATGAGATTTAATCGTCGAACTAAGCAATGATATTCTTTCTTTTAACTTTAAATGATGTTCTTTTTTACTAAATCGATTTTCAATAATCGCAAAGCCTTTTTTCTGATAGTTGCTCCACAAAGACTCTTTTGTGTATAGTTCAATACATTTTTGTACAAATAAGCTACTATCATTTTCTATTACTCCGTTAGGGTCATCTAAACCAAACATTCCTTCAGCGGCTACAATAGACATTACACAAGGCGTACCACATTGCATTGCTTGAATTAACTTGCCTTTAAGACCTGCACCAAATCTTAAGGGTGCCAGAAGAACTTTGGCAGCTGTAATTGCTTCAAAAGCATCTATAACATAGCCATGAACTAAAAAGCCTTCAAATTCATTGTGCATTTCTTTAATATTGGCACTGTCATAGGCTCCATAAATATGAAGTTTAACTCCAGGAAGCTCCCTTCGTATTTTAGGCCAAATATCTTTTTTTAAATACCGAACCATATCCAAATTAGGAAGATGTAAAAAGTTTCCGATGGATACAAAATCACAGCGATCTGCGTAAGGTTTGGAGTCTGTTTGCGAATGACTGTCAATAGCATCAATCATAAAAGGGAGATAGTACAATATAGCTGGATCTATTTTGAATTTTTCTGTTAAAAGTCCCATTTCAACTTCAGAAATAACTAATGATAAATCACTTCTATAAATACTCGCTAATTCGCGTTTGGAAGTGTCACTAGTGAAAAGTAAATCCTCAATTGACTGATTGGTAGTAAACGCTTTCTGACGCGCCTTTCTAAGGAAGTGTAAATCTTCAGTATCTAAAATTCTTAAAGCATTAGGACAAGATTGAGCGACTCTCCACCCAAACTGCTCTTCCGTCATAAAACGATCGAACAGAACAATAGCAGGGTTCAATTCATTAACAAAATTATCAAAACTAGAATCATTTAATAGGATTTCTACAATTTGAATATTTAAAGCCGATAAATCAAATGCATTATCAGATTTTTTACAAGAAGTGGCAAATACAATAGTATAGTTTTGACTTATAAAAAAGTGAATTAATTGAAGCATTCTAGTCCCTGCAGCAGATGAATTAGGTTCCGGAAAAACAAAACCGATTATAAGTACAGTCGATTTCATATGCTTATAAATTAGTCTTCAACTGAGTTGTTGATGAGATTACTGTTTAGAAGTCCATAAGCAAAAATCTCTTTTTGAGCCCAATCCACTAAGGCTTCAATCTGGTCAGCACTTAAATCTGCCTCCTTATGAGTCCAAGTGTAAGAAGTTAAAGGCATTTCACCTTCTTGTACTTCTTCAATTAACTCTTCTAACTTATGTGCTTTCCGTTTAACTGAATAGGTAGACCATTTTGAGATATCAAAATGTTTCTTACCTCCATTGACATGGCTATTAAGCCAGTAATTAATTGGGGTAATGGAATTGTACCAAGGATACGATGTTTGATCACTGTGACAATCAAAACAGGCCTGATTTAATATTTTCTGGACTTCCTTAGGCGCGTTTGATTGTACAAAAAAGGCCTCTTTAGATACTAAATCACTTTGATTTTTTTTTGGGCTAAAAAACTGAGCAATTACAAATAATAGCACTAGGCCAACTAGAATTTTCTTCTTTAAAATCATTGAAATTATAATTAAAGCTCAAAGGTAATGAAAAATGGAAACAATAAATCTAAGATAATCGGTTGAACTCGTGAAAACTTCTAATTAAGTAAACTAATCTTCTATTGAAAATACCTATCTTTGAAGCTTTCAAAATTTACAGATTATGGCTTTAATTATGCTTAATGCAATCTCACCTGTTGATGGGAGATACAGATCAAAAGTAGATGCACTTGCAGGATTTTTCTCGGAAGAAGCACTTATAAAATATCGAGTACTTGTTGAAATTGAGTATTTCATAGCGCTCTGTGAAATCCCTTTACCACAATTAAAACAATTTGACAGCTCCCTTTTCAAAGACCTAAGAGCTATTTATAAAAATTTTTCTACCAAAGATGCACAAGCTATCAAAGACATCGAAAGCATTACCAACCATGATGTGAAAGCGGTTGAGTATTTTATTAAAGATAAATTTGATGCACTTCAAATTTCTGAATACAAAGAATTTATACATTTCGGATTAACATCTCAAGACATTAATAATACGGCCATACCGCTAAGCATAAAAGAGGCTATTTCAGAGGTATACATACCAGAGTTTAATACTCTAATCGGCTGCTTAAAAGGCTTAGTAAATGAATGGTCTGAAATTCCATTGCTAGCACGAACCCATGGACAACCTGCCTCCCCTACTCGCTTAGGGAAAGAAATTGAAGTCTTTGTGACACGATTAGAAACACAGTTTGCAACTATAGCTACAATTCCAAGTGCGGCTAAATTTGGTGGTGCTACTGGAAATTTTAATGCTCACAAAGTTGCTTATCCATCCATAGACTGGCAATCATTTGCAAACAACTTTTTAAAAGACAAACTAGGTCTACACCATTCATTCCCAACCACACAAATTGAACATTATGACCATATGGCCGCTATGTTTGATGCCCTAAAGCGCATTAATACCATTGTTATTGATTTAGATCGTGATTTCTGGACGTATGTATCGATGGACTATTTTAAACAAAAAATTAAAAAAGGAGAAGTAGGAAGTTCGGCTATGCCTCATAAAGTCAATCCAATTGATTTTGAAAACAGTGAAGGTAATTTAGGAATAGCTAATGCACTATTTGAATATCTATCCGCAAAACTACCTATTTCAAGGTTGCAACGAGATTTAACAGATAGTACGGTTTTAAGAAATGTTGGTGTCCCATTTGCACATACTATGATCGCTTTTATGTCTACCTTAAAAGGGTTGCAAAAATTGCTTTTAAACCCTGCTAAAATAAGTGAAGATTTAGACAAAAATTGGGCGGTTGTTGCAGAAGCTATTCAAACAATATTGAGACGTGAAGGATATTCTAACCCGTACGAAGCGCTCAAAGGCTTGACACGAACAAACGAAGGGATTACTCAAACATCCATTTCAGACTTTATAGACACCTTGGACGTTAGTAACACGATTAAGTCAGAACTAAAGGCCATAACGCCTTCTAATTACACTGGGATTTAATCAGCTTAAATTTAAAAAAAATCACTCACAAAAGGGGGTTTTTTTATTTAATTCAATTTTCAATGTTAAAGTAAATACTTCATAACGTTATCAATATTGGTATTTTCTGTACCAAACTGATCAATAACTTCGCCTAGTTTTAAAATCTTAGACAGTTCCATATCGTCTCCTAAAACTCTCACAATCGCAAAACCCATTTCGGCAGAATATCCGAAAACAATAATCTCATTAACTTCGCCGTCGTTTTCAAGATACATGATTTTAACTTTTCTATCTGAGTTGAGACCCATTCTCATTAATTCCTTATAATGCGAGGTCTTAAAAATATTTTTAACATTAATTAGTTCAGATTCCAATTCTTCTAAGCTACCACTGGCAAGGCTATAGGCTATCGTATTAAGTTTATCTATTGAATTAATAGCATCACTTTGGTCTTCAGAAAGTAATATATTCTCAGTATTTAGTATAGACATTGGAATATCATATGACACAAAAGCAGAGGCACCCTCATGGTCTACAAAATAAGATTGTAAGGATGCTTTTGAAGTACAGCCTGAAAGTAAAAAGAAAGATGTAAAAACAAGTAGGTATTTGTTTAACTTCATCATCTATTCTTTAGTTGCATTTTTCAATAATTCACCACCAGGGACATTTAGTTTATCAGTTATTTTTGAAACTTCACGTAGGTCAATATCACCCTTGAGTGATAAAAGAACAGTCTCAACAACACGCTGTTTGCCAATTATAGAATTTTGATTTTTAGTCTCATCTGTTAAACCTTTCACAAACATTAAAAATTCTTTAACATGATTATCATCACTTCCTTCAAGAACATAAAACTTTATACTACTGTCGCCATCTTTGATACGCATGAGTTCTTCTAAGTCAGAACTCTTGATATATTTAGCGATATCCTTTTCCAAGGACTTAGTGACTTTCAAACTAGAAGTCGTGTATACGGTTAAGTTTTTTAAACTTTTAACCATCTTAGTAAATGATTCTGAATCTGCATCATTTGTTTCAACATCGCCCAACATTTCAAACATTTTTTGATTAATAACTACAGAAACAACTTGATCCATATCTTCATATTTATCAAAAAAAGCTTGGGCAGTTACAAGAAAAGGGCTTAAAATTATACTTAGAATTATTGCTGTTTTTTTCATTATTGTTTATTTTAAATTAAATATTTTATGGGTGGATTTATTAAATTTTTCTAATATGACAATGTTATTTTTACCTTTTTCAAAAGACGATGATATTATATTTAAACTATTTAAAGCCTCATGACTCTTGTTCATGTTATTAGCAATCAATTGAAATGCTTTTAATGTTTCATTGTAGGCATATAATTCGTCTTCAGAGGGTACAGAATTATCCATTTTTGTAGTTATACTAACAAACGCCGTAAATAAAATCACAATTGACGCAGCAACAGAAGCGTACAAACGATACCTTCTTGGTTTTTCAGTGCTCAATTTAATAGCTCTTTGAGCTAACTGTTTTGTGTCCGATTCAAAGTAAGAGAATAGCTGTTTATATGGTTCTAAATGATGAGGGACGGTTTCTTGAGAAAAATAATTCCTTAGCTGCGCTTCCTCAATGAGCAATGTAGCGCCCTCATCATATTTTTCTAAAAGACCTTCTATTTTATTTAATTCCATAATTATGGGTCTGAGTTAATTTTTCTCTAATTGTTTTTCTTGCTCTTGAAAGCGATACTCTAATTGCAGTTTCATTCATATCTAACATACTCGCTATTTCACTAAATTCAAAATGCTCTATATCTCTTAATTGTAAGATAAGCTTTTGGTTTGATGGCAAGCTATCCATATGAAAACCTACCCAACAAAGGCTATCTTTAACTTCGATAGACTTCATTAATGACTGGCTATGATCTTCATAGTTATTGTGAACTATTTTTATATTCTGAGTGTGTTTAGATTTTAATTTATCATAACACCAGTTTTTGATCATTGTAATCGCATAAGCTTCATGGTTTTTGTAATTCGCTAATTTTTCTTTGTTCCTCCATAATTTCAAAACAACTTCTTGAGTAGCGTCTTCAGCTTCTTCTAAAGAAACCAAAATCCGTCTGGCTACTCTAAACATCTTGTCCTTGAATGGGCTAATGATTAATAAAAACTCTGATTCACTCAAAATAGACATTGGGGTTATGTTATGTATTAAAGACGACTCAGTTAATAAATTGTTACAAGTTCAATAATAATTTTTGTTTTGTAATAATTAGTTTAAATTAGAGGTTTGAGTATCAAAGCTAAAAAAAATAGTCTATAAATTACACTTATGAAATCATTTTTTAAATACACAATTGTTTTAATTACTATGAGTCTATTGTCTAGTTGTTTTAAAGATAATGATGACTCTCCATCAAATAGCTTTGAAATTAAAGACTTTGTATGGAAAGGTATGAATTTCGCTTATCTATATAAAGAAAATAGTCCTAACCTTGCCAACGATCGATTTGGGTCAAGTAGTGAGTATCAAACTTACTTAGATGGCTTTGAAAGCCCAGAATCTTTATTTGAAAGTGTTATTTATGACCGACAATCTATAGACCGGTTTAGTTGGATTACCAATGACTACATTGCATTGGAAGAACAATTTAGCGGAGTCACAAAAAGAAATGGTGCAGAATTTAACTTTTATTATGTTCCTGGGAGTACAAGCAATATTTATGGAATCGTAAGATTAGTGTTACCAAATAGCGATGCTAGTAGTACTCCGCTAACAAGAGGTCAAATTTTTAATAAAATTGACAACCAGACATTAACTACAGAAAACCTTCAATCCCTTATTGCTGCTGATAACTACAGTATTGGATTGGCTACTTACGACGACAATGGAACTGACGAACCAGAAGACGACATCCTAACTAATACGGCAGAAACGATCACACTAACCAAAACTATTTATTCAGAAAATCCTATTTTCAAAACAAAGGTATTTAATTTGAATGATGAAAACGTAGGATACCTAATGTATAATGGTTTTATATCCGAATTTGACAGTCAACTAAATGCAGTCTTTGGTGATTTTCAAGCTCAAAATATTCAACACTTAATTCTAGACCTTAGATATAACCCTGGCGGGAGTGTGAATTCCTCAGCTGCTTTAGGCAGTATGATTACTGGGTTTTCAGATGGAGTATTTGCAAAACTTCAATACAACACCGATTTACAAAATAACAACACAAATTTCAATTTTTCCAACTCGTTATCTCCTCAAGGAGGATCTATAAATGCGCTCAATTTAAATAAAGTCTATGTTTTAACATCTGGTAGCTCAGCGTCTGCAAGTGAAATGATTATAAACAGCCTAAGGTCTTATATAGAAGTAATTCAAATAGGAACCCAAACTGTTGGTAAATCTCAAGCCTCCACAACCATTTACGACTCTTCTAATTTCCAAAGACAAGGCGCTAACCCAGGCCATTTATATGCGCTTCAACCCCTAGTGGCGATAACCGTTAATAAAGATGACCAAGTGGTTCCATCTACCGGATTAGTTCCTGATATTGAAGTCAAAGAATCTATCACCAATTACGGCGTTTTAGGAACTAATGAAGAGCCTATGCTTGCTGCAGCACTTTTAGCTATTGAAAGCTCTGGAAGATTTGGAATTAATGAACACGGAATTATTCCAATTATGGATTCCGACACTTTTGTGCCACATGCACAAAGTATGTACCTTGATTAATTATATAGTCAAAGTAAACCCTAACCTTACATTTCTCCCTTTTGTTGTGTAGCCCGGGATTTCTTCAAATTTTTGGTTAAAAAGATTGTCAATACCTCCAAAGAATTTTATTTTTTTCTCCCAAGGTTGGTGACTGAAATACAGATTAAAAAGATTAAAACTGTCTAAAAGGGGTGAAAAACTGTTTTCAAATATCTCGTGTGTGTATTGATACGACAAAGAAGCATAAGTAAAGTATGTAATTTCATAACCCACTTTGAAATTGACTTTATGCTTTGGGATTCTTCTGGCTAAATCTTCCTTGTATTCTACAAATGTATAATTCGTCTGTATTGAAACGTTCTCCAGAAAACTTGCATTTAGTTCTAACTCAACCCCTCTAGCATGTAAGAGGTCCGCTGCGTTTTGATACCCACCATCAACCCATAATACTGTATTTTTTTCCTCTCTGTTGAAAAACAGTCCTGAAACCCTAAGATTCTTGTTAAATGTAAATTCTGTTCCGGTTTCTATCGTTCGATTCTCTTCTGGACTTAAGGATGGGTTAGCACCAAAATCTCCATATAAATGTGATAATGAAGGCGTAATATAAGAGGTACTAAACGAACCAAATAACTTTACATATCCATTGTTTGTATGTTTGATTGTAAAGGAAGGGTTAAGGTTATAAATAAAATGGGACCCATAGTCACTGTGGTTGTTTAATCGCACCCCAGAGTTAATATTTAAACCAAAGTCTGAAACATAGACTAAATTCACATAAGGGTCAACGATACTAAATGATTGTTCACTTGAAAAAATAGCTTTACTTTCAATAGTATTTAGTCCTATAACCGTATAAAACGCATCATCCAATACATACTTATTATGAATGTCTAATATAAAATTTTTGGCATTATATGTCGATGGAAAACTAGAGATAAATTCTCTATCATATTCACTGTAAGCGGCATTCAAACGAACACTACCCTTCAAATATTTAAAGGTTGACAATATTCCTATACGAGATTGTTTGCTATTAAATTCATCCGGAGTATCTGCCAAATTAAAATTAGAATCAAAACCGTCAATTTCTGAATTCGTTTCTGTAATATTTCCAAATATATTTAATGAAAAGGCCTCATTAAAACTATAGCCGAAATTAATGTCAACACCCTGTTTTGAAAACGTATCTTTCTCATTAATATCACTAATTGCTGCCGACAGACCATCAGAAAAGTGCTGATTAAAAGCTGTGCGGTACGTAAATTTATTTAAGGTACCGCTAAAAGCCACGCTATTAGTGAAATCTGCTAAATCATAGTTTTGATCAGCTTCTGTTTGATTCGTTCCTGTGCTTGAAGAAATGACTGTACTTATTTTGTTAGCATTAGCAGTTTTGGTTGTTATGCTAATAACCGCCGATGCGGCGCCACTGCCGTATAAAGTACTTGCAGCCCCTTTCGTGATTTCGATAGATTCAATTTGATTTAGGTTCAGTAATCTAAAGTCATAGTCTCCAGAAAGCTGAGACGGATCATTTACTTGAATACCATCTATTAAGACTAAAACCTGACGATTACGTCCTCCTCTAACATAAACCCCTAAATTTTGACCTGAGTTGCTTCTACTTCCGTTAATCTGAATACCACTTTTAGAATTTATTAGGGCGGAAACAGTACGACCTTGGTTATTTTCAATCTCTTGTCGAGAAATTTTAATAACGGTTTTACCCGAATTTTCGCGTTTTAACTCAAAGCGGGAATCAGACACAACAACTTCGTCTATTGCTTGTTGAGAAATGGTTTGAGAAGTGATTGTTGTAAAGGTAACTAAACAAAGTGCTATACTTACATGTAATTTATTGATCATTCAAATAGGATTGATCGGGACCGTTGAGCATACAAAACTGTATGAAAACTTCTATCCCGAAAGTTTAACATTGTTTTTGGAATAAGGCAGGTATCCTGGCTTGCGTCTTTAGATTCGTCTTCCCAGTTATCCCAGTGACTTTTTAAAATCTAAATCGTTTTGCAAAGCAAAACTTAGCTTACAGTTGCGGGAACAGCTCTGGTGTTTAACCAGATTCCCTTTTAATTGAATATTAACTAAAATATTCAAACCAAAATTCAACGCAAATTTAAAAATTTGAAGATATAAATGGCACTGATGATTGAAATAATATTATTTTTGTTAAAAATAAATAACCATGTCGAAGCCCTATTTTACAAAAAAGCAACTTGTTTTGATCGTATTTATGCTCATAGCAGTTCTATTTAGGCTTTTTCCACACTTACCAAATTTCACACCAGTTACCGCCATAGCTCTTTTTGGTGGCCTTTATTTTTCAAATACAAAAATGGCTTATTTAGTACCTATATTTATTATGGCTCTTTCTGATGTCTTTTTGGGATTTCATACTATTTCATTATTTGTTTATGCTGCTTTCTTATTCATTAGTTTTATTGGAACTCAAACAAAAAAACCAAGTGTATTTACAATTTTTCTAGCAAGCTTCAGTTTTTTTATTGTGACTAATTTTGGTGTTTGGCTTATTGGCTATCCTAAAACATGGACAGGAATATTTGAATGCTACACTCTTGCCCTACCCTTTTTTAGAAACTCTCTTTTAGGTGATTTTTTCTATTCAGGATTAATGATTTATGGATTTAGATTTATTGAAAAAAAATATCTTAATTTAGCTTAAGAGAAATTAATCTCTAATTTTTCTATTAACACATGTGTCCTTTAAAGGACTTTATTTTATCTCATATGGAATTTATAATTTTAGTGGTTATTTTTTTAGGTTTTGCAGGTTTGGCTTTATATTTAAAACAGCCGAAATCAGATAACGAGGATCAAATAGAAGTTAAAGATTCAAAAATATTAATATTGGAAAAAGAGTTGGTTGAAAAGGACACAAACATTTCAAACTTAAATAAACAATTAGAAATTGCTGCTGCTAAAGTAGGAGGTTTTGAGCAAATTAAAATAGAGAAGGCTAGAATAGAAGAACGACTAGAGATTATAGAAAGCGAGAGGAATACACTTAAAAATGAAATTATCTCATTTCAAAAAGCTGAAGAAGGGCGCCAAAAAGAAGCAAATAAAAACTTTGCAACAGCAGTTACTTTACAGCAATCTTTAGAAAAAGAAAAGGAACGTTTAAACGACGACCGTGTAAAAGAAAAAGAGGAATTATTGAACAAAATGAAATTAAAGTGGTCTGATCACGAAAAAGAGGTTCAAAATCACCTACAACTCATTTGCAGAAATAATGTCATAAAATATATTAGTCAAGAAGATTTTCCTCATCCTCGAAATAAGCCTGATAATTCCATTGAAATCATGGAACAATTGATCGTATTTGATGCTAAAAGCCCTGCTAATGATGATTTAACAAATTTTCCTAAATACATTAAGATTCAAACTGAAAGTTTAAAAAAGTACGCTAAACATGAGGATGTCAAAAACGACTTATTTCTAGTCATCCCTTCCAATACTTTAGATGTAATCAATCAGTTTCATTATAATATTGGAGATTACAATGTGTATATAATCACCAAAGATGCCTTAGAACCAATTATTTTAAGCCTTAAAAAAATTGAAGACTATGAATTTGCGGATAAGTTAAGCCCTGAAGACCGTGACAACGTTTGTAGAATCATTGGTAAATTTGCACACACTACAAAAAGGCGTATTCAAATCGATGAATTTTTTGCGCGTGAGTTTTTAGATACTCTAACTAAGGCTGGGACGCAGCTTCCTAGAGAGATTCTAGAAAACGTCATTAAGTTTGAAAACGCTGAGAAGCTAAACCCTCCAATGGAAAAGCGAAATAAACAAATTCTTACCAAAGATTTAAAAGAAAAAGTTGATAAATTAGAGACTGAAATGATCTTGAGAGAAATCCCAAAAATTGTAACAAAAATAGACTTTGAAAACTAACTTTTTTGATCTTCTATTTAAAAAGAGCGCGCTAAATTAAATCCAAAATATACATCACTTTCTCTCCATTCACCTGTACTTGTTCCAAATACTCCGTTGGTATTCATAGACTGAGAATTAGTAAATAGTAACTGAAAAACATGCCCACCTGTTTCTAAATCTACCCCTACAGAAAAAGGATTTTTATACAATGAATTCTTACTTCTATTCAAATGCACTCCGTACTCCGTATTTAGAGACCAGCGTTTTCCAAGTTTATAACGGCCACCAAAACCAACTCCGTACTGGGAGTTTTCCTGAAAGTCATCAGTTAAATAATTATCATGAAAAAATGTAGGTGATAGTATAAGTGACAAATTCTTATTCATTTTTCGAGACACCAACAGTTGCGCTACATAACTTAACCGGTGTTTAAACTCAAGTTTAGGCAAGTTATCTGTATCAAGAGCTGTGTTTGCTAACAAAGAAGTATAACCAACAACTGTAAAAGGCATTTTACCGGCTTGCTGATTCACTAATCTAAACTTACTAGCTACTTCATATATTTTCTGATTAGAGCTTCTAGAAGCGCTTATATTAATATGGTCTGAAAGTCCGTAAACAAAATTCAGGTGGGTTACTGCTTCATCTAATCCAAAAAGATTTTGAAATCCATTTTTTACAGTCCCAAAACGATGCGATACAATAAAGTTAAATCCACCTTTAGCCACTAACTTCGTGGATTCAAAATTAATCACTTTTAAGCCTTTAAATACGGCAGAAGCAAAGAGCGGTGTTTCAGTGGCTGTATCAATTTCACTCAATAAATCGTCTTGAGAAAAAAGGAGCACCGTAAAAAGCAAAAACAAAGTAGTAAGAAATTTTTTCATAGTATAAAGTTAAAAAAAAACCATTAGAAATAGATCTAATGGTTTTTTTAATTATTACAAAAGCGCTCTTATTGTTTGATAATACGCTTTGTTTGAGAGAAATTAGCTGCATTAATATTCATTAAGTAAACACCGGTGTTCCACTCAGAAGTATTAATTTTTGAATTCCATTGGTCCATTGTAGAACTATAAACAAGAGTTCCTAAGACACTGTAAACAGAAATAGTTGCTTGTGTAACAGCAGATGGAAATTCAACCGAAAGTTCATTAGTAACAGGGTTTGGATATATATTAAATTCTGGAGTGAGTGCAATGGTTTGAGTACTTAAAGTGGAGGTTGTTGCTCCTCTACTAGCGTGGTATGCCAAATTCGTACCCGATCCATATGCCCAAAGCAAAGGAAGTGCTGAATTATTAGTTGTCGTAAACACATAGTCATTGCTATCATTAGTATCTAGATCTCTAGTCGCTACAATTGTACGTACTCCACTAGTTACTGTATTACTTGATTGAGTCCAATCTTGTGAAGCATCAACATTTGGAGCATTCTGAGCTCCTGTTAAATTTCGATCTTTTAGACCTGTACTGTCATATAAAATCACATCTTCACCACCAGCACCCATAGAATTTCCCCCGGTTGTATTCAAGGCAACTGCCAACCAAACATTACTAGGACCTACCATAGTCATGGTAACAATGTCTGTTGTGCCATTCACATCAAACTGTACGGTAAAACCTGCATTAGCATTAAGTGTTACAACTCCTGTAGAAGTGTTTTGCGCGAAGCCATATGCGGAAATTAATAAGGAAAGTATTAAAGTAATTTTTTTCATAGTATTTGTATTTATAGTTATTTATATAAAATGGTGTTTAATATTTTATCGTTATGCATTTTTGCAAAATCCAAAGGGGATTGACCTAAATTATTTTTCATAAAAGGGCTAGCGCCAGCCTCCATTAACAAGATTGCTAGTTCTTGGTTGTTAAATAATACAGCATAATGCAAGGCGGTAGCTCCGTTCGCATCAGCCAGGTTAGGATCAGCTCCCGCTTCTACAAAAGATTTAGCAATTTCTACATGTCCTTTGACCACTGCAGCCATTAGAGGAGTACCATCGTCGCTATTTCCGTTGATGTTGTTAACTTTATCAATTAAGTAATTAGCAACATTAATATTGTTATGATAAGCCGCTAGTGTGAGTGGCGAACTTCCTCTCTCATTCAGGGCATCTACTAATTTTGGGTTTGTGTTATAAAAAGCTTGCATTTCTTCGGCAGTTCCCGTACGCGCGCAATCAAACACACTAGTTTGTGAAAATGTGAGATTAATAGCAAGAAAAAAGAATAAATACTTCATAGGTTATTTAACAATACTACATTGATCAAGTTTAATTTCTTCAAGTAATTCGTCATAGCCAATACATCTTCCTTTGACAACTATTGAATCATTGATGTTTATTTTATTCACAATATTGTCAAATTTACAGAAAATTTTATTGTTAATCATGATGTTTTCAGTGTTAAATGAAGTAATGACTCCAGAAACTGTAATAGTTTGGTTTAAGTATTTATATTCTGCTTGTTTAGAGTTATCTATAAACTCATCAAACAAAATAGATGCTTCCACATTAAACAGCGCTTCTTCTTGATTAATAGTTCTATGGTCAGGAAACAAGTAGTTATACCCTAAAAAAAACAGGCACAGAGTAAACACAAAAAGTAAGATTTTTTTTTTCATGAAAAGTTAAAGTTTACAACTTAAAAACAAATTTGATATTGAATTAACAAAAAAGAATTAAATTTGAATATACCATTTATTCATATCAAATGAAAACCAATCCTTTATTTTTAGTTCCTTTATGTTTAATAATTTTATCTTGCACTAACACAAGTGAAAAAGACTTAATAGAACAAATTGATCCTACTGAACCAATTACCTATTCAGAACACATAAAACCTGTGTTTGATTCCAATTGCATTAACTGCCACTCTAGCCCTGCAATTAACGGAGCAGGCGTTTCATTGACAACCTATAACAATGTTAAAAATTCAATTGAAAACACGAATCTTATCGATAGAATTAACTGGCAACCAGGACAGGGAGGCTTTATGCCCCTTGGAGGCACAAGATTACCTCAGAACTTAATTGACTTAATCATACAATGGCAGTCAGAAGGGTTTGTTGAATAACTTAAAATAATTCCATGAAAAAAGTCTATTTATTATTTATATTTATTTCATTTATTGGATTTTCTCAAGAAAAATACCTTACAAAAACTGGCCTGCTTAACTTTGAAGCAAGTGTACCTTCTTTTGAAGAAATAAAAGCAACTAACACAAATGTGACTGCTATTTTTAATGTCGGTACTGGTCAGTTTGCCACCCTTGCACTGGTCAGAGGATTTCGCTTTAAGAACGCACTCATGGAAGAGCATTTTAATGAAAGTTATGCGGAATCGGATAGCTATCCAAAAGCTATTTTTAAAGGAAAACTGATCGGTTATACAGAAAACAATACACTAGGCTCCTATCCTATCAAAGGAACTCTTAGTTTTCATGGTGTCACCAAAAACATACAAAACGTTATAGTTCAAATTATAAATTTAGAAAATAAACTGACTTTTAAAGGAGCGTTTGAATTAAACCCTAAAGAATTTGACGTAGAGATTCCTAAAATTGTGAGTTCAAAAATAGCTGACTCAGTAACAGTGGTTTTTGAATTTAATATGACAAAAAAGTGAGTCATAAAAAAAGCCGCAAATAGCAGCTTTTTTTATGGAAATTTATAATAAATTTTTATTTACTCAAGTACATTTTTCGTCTCGAATATAAATCATAAAATTCATCGTCCTTTAAACTGTCTATAAAAAGAATACTTTCTCCTGTACTCTTCATTTCAGGCCCTAATTGTTTATTTACGTTTGGAAACTTATTAAAGGAAAATACAGGTTGCTTAATTGCATACCCCTCTAGTTGTGGATTAAAGTCAAAGTCAGTAACTTTCTTTTCTCCTAACATTACTTTAGTTGCGTAATTAACATAAGGCTCTCCATAAGCTTTAGCGATAAAAGGAACGGTTCTGGAAGCTCTTGGGTTTGCTTCAATGATATATACCATATCATCTTTTACGGCAAATTGTATATTAATAAGCCCCACTGTATTAAGCGCTAATGCAATTTTTTTAGTATGATCTTTGATTTGCTGCATTACTAAATTACCAAGGTTAAATGGTGGTAAGGTCGCATTACTATCACCAGAATGAATTCCACAAGGTTCAATATGCTCCATGATTCCAATGATATAAACGTTTTTACCATCGCAAATAGCATCGGCTTCAGCTTCTATCGCCCCATCTAGATAATGATCTAGAAGAAGTTGATTACCAGGCATTCTACTTTGTAGTTCAACAACGTGTTTTTCTAACTCTTCTTTATTGATTACAATTTTCATTCCCTGTCCTCCAAGTACATAAGAAGGACGTACTAAAATTGGGAAATCTAAAACATCTGCAATCTTAGCTGCTTCATCGGCTGTAGTCGCAATGTCAAACTCCGGGTAGGGTATGTTATTTTCTTTAAGAAGGTTAGAGAATAAGCCTCTATCTTCAGCTAAGTCTAACGATTCAAAACTAGTACCTAGAATCTTTACACCATATTTAGTTAATTTTTCAGCTAGCTTTAATGCAGTTTGACCTCCTAATTGCACGATGACGCCTTCGGGCTTTTCATGTTTAATAATATCGTAAATATGCTCCCAAAACACTGGTTCAAAATATAGTTTATCAGCTGTGTCAAAGTCCGTAGAGACGGTCTCAGGATTACAGTTAATCATGATGGTTTCATAACCACACTCGGCAGCAGCTAATACTCCGTGTACACAACAGTAGTCAAATTCAATTCCTTGACCAATTCTATTGGGGCCAGACCCTAACACAATTACTTTTTTCTTATCTGTAACAACACTTTCATTATCAGAAAAACGGTGGCCATCGGATGTTTCCATATCACTTTCAAACGTTGAATAGTAATATGGTGTTTTTGCTTCAAATTCAGCAGCACAAGTATCAACTAACTTATATACTCTATTGACGCCTAATTCTTCTCGTTTTTTATAGACTTGACTTTCTAAACAGCCTAACATGTGTGCAATCTGTCGATCGCCATATCCTTTTTGCTTTGCTTCTAATAAAAGAGGTTTTTCTATCGTCTCTATCTTGAAAGTAGAAATTTCATTTTTTAACAAATGTAATTCTTCGTATTGCTTCAAAAACCACATATCAATTTTAGTGATTTCATGAATTCGACTCAAAGGGATACCCATCTGAATGGCATCATAAATTATAAACACACGATCCCAAGAGGCATGGGTTAGTTTATCAATAATTTGATTGTAATCTTTATTTTCTTTTCCGTCAGCTCCTAAGCCGTTACGTTTAATTTCTAAGGACTGCGTCGCTTTGTGAAGTGCTTCTTGAAACGAACGACCAATACCCATCACTTCACCTACAGATTTCATTTGTAAGCCTAAAGTTCGATCAGAACCTTCAAATTTATCAAAATTCCAGCGTGGGATTTTGACAATTACATAATCTAAAGTTGGTTCAAATAAAGCAGAAGTCGATTTTGTGATTTGATTACTTAATTCATCTAAATGATACCCTAAGGCTAGTTTAGCCGCAATTTTTGCAATTGGATATCCAGTAGCCTTACTTGCCAATGCTGAAGACCTAGAAACACGTGGGTTAATTTCAATTGCAATAATATCTTCTTTCTCGTCTGGAGATACTGCAAATTGAACGTTACAACCTCCTGCAAAATCCCCTATACTACGCATCATATGTATCGCCATATCACGCATTCTTTGATAGGTGCGATCGCTTAGTGTCATCGCAGGAGCAACTGTTATAGAATCCCCAGTGTGGATTCCCATAGGATCCATATTTTCAATAGAACAAATAATAACCACGTTGTTATTTGAATCTCTAAGTAGTTCTAATTCATATTCCTTCCACCCCAACAGCGCCTTATCAATCATAACTTCATGAATTGGAGAAATCTCCAATCCTCGAGTTAATAATTCATCAAAATCTTCTTCTTTATGTACAATAGCCGCACCATCACCTCCCAGAGTAAAAGAAGCTCTAATGACTAATGGAAATCCAAATTCTTGAGCAATTTCTTTTCCTTTCAAAAAGGACGTTGCTGTTGCTTGAGGTGCCATTGGAATTCCAATTTTAAGCATTAATTCACGAAACTTCTCTCTATCTTCTGTGATATTAATAGCATCAATGTCTACTCCAATAATATCGACATCAAAGTCAGTCCATATGCCTTTTTCATCTGCTTCAATACAAAGGTTTAAGGCCGTTTGACCACCCATTGTTGGCAATACTGCATCAATTTGTGGGTGTTCTTTTAATATCTTAATAATAGACTTAGTGGTCAAAGGCAACAAGTATACATGATCGGCCATTGCTGGATCGGTCATAATAGTTGCAGGATTAGAATTAATTAAAATAGTTTCGATTCCGTCTTCCCTTAATGAGCGAAGTGCTTGCGTTCCAGAATAATCAAATTCACATGCTTGACCAATAACGATGGGTCCTGAACCGATAATTAAAATTGATTTTAAATCTTTACTTTTTGGCATTTTTTAATGTAATTGATTGAATTATACTTAGTTTCAAAATTAGTTAACGTTTGGATATAAAAAAAGGCATTGCTATAAGCAATACCTTTAAAATGTTAACAATTGTTAATCATTATTTTTTGTGACGAAGTTCTGAAGAAACACTAATTTTCTTTCTTCCCTTTGATCTTCTTCTAGCAAGAACTTTTCTTCCATTGGCAGAAGCCATTCTTTCTCTAAAACCATGTTTGTTTTTTCTTTTTCTCTTCGATGGTTGAAACGTTCTTTTCATTATAGTATATTTTTAAAACTTTACGAGTGTTATTTTCTTTAAAAAAAGCGTTTTTTCATCTTCTTCAAAACGCTGGGCAAATATACAAAGAGTTTTTACTTTGACAAACCTAATTTTAAAATAATTTTGATTTGTTTTTACTACCTTTGTACTCGCTAAATAAAACCATAGATATGTTCAACAAAAATATAAAACTAGTTCTTGCTGTTGCGATTCTCGCATATGCTATTTATCAAATCACAGAGACTTATGTCGGAAATGGAATAATGCTTATTCTTTTGGCTTTGATTTTTGTATTTCTCTATTTTAAAAACGAAATGATTTTACTGGCATTTCTTAAGTTAAGGAAACAAGATTTTCCAGGAACTGATCGATTATTAAACAAAATAAAAAAACCAAAATCAGCACTGACTCGAAAACAACAAGGCTACTATAATTTTCTTAAAGGGATTATGGTATCACAAACAAACATGAATGCTGCTGAGAAATTCTTCAAAGATGCTATTAGTCTTGGATTGTCTATGGACCATGATTTAGCAATGGCTAAACTTAATCTTGCGGGTATAGCGTTTACAAAACGACGAAAGCAAGAAGCTCAAAAATTACTTCAAGAAGCTCAAAAACTTGATAAAAGGGATATGTTGTCTGAACAAATTAAAATGATGAAGCAACAAATGAAAAAAGCGTCTATGCCAAATCAGCATTTTGGAGGTGGACAGCAACGTGGAGGTAAAAGACGCTAATTTAAATCTATATAATACTCTTTTGTAGGGATCTGAAAAGTATATACTTTTCTGGACTTGTTATTTAGAAATGTTTCTCTAAGCCAAGGATTGTGTATTTTAAGCTGTTTATAATTCAATCCAAAAAAATTCGCAAACTTGACAAAATCAGTCACTGCTGTGTCTACCTTAACTTTATAAGTTGGCACAGGGGCATATAAATCATCTTCAGAAAAGTTAAAACCGTATTTTTTTGGGCGGCTCATAATTTCCTTCAAAGCTACAATCCTAAACATGTAACGTCCAGTTTCCTCCCCTAAGAGTAAATCATAATAACTTGAAACTTCTTGCCTACTTAGCTGTTTAGATATACCACTAATTCCCGCATTATAGGAGGCTGCTGCTAAAGTCCAATTACCAAATTTAGCTTTGGCTTTTAATAAGTATTTACATGCAAATATCGTGGAAAGCTCTAAATTATTACGCTCATCAACATTTGAATTGATTTCTAAACCATACTCTTTTCCTGTGCGCTTCATAATTTGCCAAAAGCCTTTTGCTCCTGCAGATGATGTTACATTTTGTAATCCACTTTCAATAAGTGCTAGGTATTTAAAATCGTTCGGAACACCATACGATTCTAGAATAGGTTCAATGATTGGAAAGTAGCGATGCGAACGCTTAAACATTAACAAGCCATTTGACTGCCAATAAGTATTAACTAAAAGCTCACGGTCTATACGCTCACGAATATCAGGGATGTGGATTGGCATAGATTCTCCAGAAAAATATAACTCAGGTGGAATCTCAATCGCATAAATATTATACCCATTTTCAGGACTGGATATTTGAATATTAGAATTTGGTTTATCCGAGAAGGCCAGTAAAACAAAACCAAATAATACTAAAATTATTAGAGACAAAGAAATAGTTTTAAAATGTTGCATGATCAGAGATTATTTAAAGACAAACTATAAAAAAATAGCTTAAATATTAGTTATTGATTAATTTGGGTAAGTTTTCATTTAACCATTTATATTTATTCAAAATCATTACATGTGTTCCCCCTTTGACCACAATACAATCTTTGATGTTTTCAATTGGAAAAATGGAGTCTAAATCGCCATGAATATGAATTAAATTAGGATCGTAAGTTGTTTGATCCCACAACACTACTTGCTCTATAGCCCAATCTAAATATCGTTTATCTGTGATCGACAAATAGAGTTTATACAAATCTAATCGCTTCACAATAGTCTTAGTAAAGGCAAATTTAGACAGCAAATCTATATTTTGAGCAAACAGACTTGTAGGGACTAACTTATAGGCCTTTGTTTTTCCTACCAACTGAAGATGGAGCGGTAATTCATCACGAGTTTTAACACTTGATATAATAATGATTTTCTTGAACTGGCGAACTAAGCCCATTTCTTGTGCAATGATACCTCCAAAAGAAACTCCAACTAAAACAGCATTTTCGTGCTTAACTTTATCACAAAAACGCAAGGCATAATCAACTATAGACTCGTTATGATCAGGGATCATCCATTCCAAGTAGAAAGTTTCAAAAGCATCTGGAGCGAGTTTTATGTTTTTAAAAATACTCGGATTCGCGGCTAAACCTGGCAAAAAGTATATGGGTGTCTTGGTGATTTTTTTGGGCACTAAACTATAATTAATAAGTTAGATATATTTTTCGTAAATTTGCACTCAAGAGTAATCTTAATCTTACCAAATCTTTTTATTATGGTTGACGCTTCTAATTTAATAGACAATGTTTTTTTACGCCAATACGAACTTAAAGTTGGTGGTGAGCTGGCAACTCTTGAGTATTCTCAACAAGAACGAAAAATTTTCTTAACAAAACTAAATATTCCTGATGTTTTAATGTCTGAAGCATTTTTAGAAAACTTCCTGAAAATAGTTTTAGAGAATATCATTCAAAAAGACATAAGTGTGGTTCCTACAAGTCCACCGGTTGCCAAATTTATTCGACGAAATCGTCGCTACAGAAAAATGCTTCCTGTAGGAATTCGTATCTAAGTTTACCTTTATTAATATTTAAATTCAATCCTTACCAATCCGTCCGAATCAATTTCTGTAAGCATAACCTTGTGAAGCGTATTTACTAAGCTTGGATTCCATGGTGACTTTACTTTGACGTAATTCTCTGTAAACCCATGAATATACCCTTCCTTATTTTCTCCTTCAAACAAGACCGTATGGGGAGTGTTAATTTGAGACTCGTAAAAGGCACGTCGTTTTTTGGCCGAAAGACCTCTTAACATTTTACTTCTTTTAGAACGAACAGACTTTGAAACTTCGTTTGCAAGTGTCGCTGCATGTGTATTTGGACGTTCTGAATAAGAAAATACATGTAAATAAGAAACATCCAAACTATTTAAAAAATTGTAAGTCTCTAAAAATATATCATCGGTTTCACCAGGAAAGCCAACAATTATATCTACTCCAATACATGCATTTGGCAATACTCTTTTAATATGCTCTACTCTATCTACATAAAGCGCTTTCATATAGCGTCTTCGCATCGCCTTTAACAGCACATTGCTGCCACTTTGTAGAGGAATATGAAAATGAGGTACAAAAGAATTACTATTGGCTACAAAATCAATTGTTTCATTTTTTAATAAATTCGGCTCAATGGAAGAAATGCGCAATCTATGTATTCCGGAAATTGTATCTAAGGCTTGGACTAACTCAAAAAACGTATGCTCATGTTTTTTTTTACCATATTCTCCTTTTCCATAATCCCCTATATTCACCCCAGTTAAGACAATTTCCTTGATGCCCTGATCGGCGATCTTTTTAGCATTATCTAATACATTTTGAAGTGTATCAGATCTAGAAATACCACGAGCTAAAGGAATAGTACAATAAGTACATTTATAATCACAGCCGTCTTGAACTTTCAAAAAAGCACGGGTACGATCTCCAATTGAATAACTACTAACATAAAAGTCAGCGTCCGCAATTTCACAAGAATGTATGGCAGCTGTATCATTTTTGGTCAATTGGTTTAAATAATCTGTAATTTTAAACTTTTCTGTAGCTCCCAAAACTAAATCAACTCCATTAACAGCAGCCAACTCTTCTGGTTGCAACTGGGCGTAGCAGCCTACAGCAACTATAAATGCAGCTTCATTAATTCGTTGAGCTTGCTTAACAATTGTTTTAAATCGCTTATCAGCGTTCTCTGTAACTGAGCATGTATTAATCACATAAATATCCGCGAAATCAGAGAACTCAACACGATCAAAACCCTCATCTTGAATGTTTCTTGCAATCGTGGCAGTTTCCGAAAAATTAAGTTTACACCCTAAAGTATAAAAAGCGACTTTTTTTCTATCAATCATTCTTGTACTTTTACAAAGTGGACAAATTTACAACTAACATCTATAATGACAAAGCAAGGCTATAAATACTTACTAGTTTACCTTGGTAGCATTCTTGTTTTATGCAACTTGACTTTAAGCTGTAACACAACAGCTGATGACTCTCGTTCTGAACAAGTGTTTAGATACAATGAACACAAAAATATCAGCTCATTAGACCCTGCATTTTCCAAAGACAATGCAGATATATGGGCCGTTAATCAACTATTTAACGGCTTGGTGCAAATGGACTCAACAATGTCCATTTCTCCTGCTATAGCAAGTTCCTGGAACATCTCTGATAAAGGGATGGTATACACGTTTAATTTGAGAGAAGACGTTTACTTTCATCCCCATAAATTATTTGGAAAAAGCAATACTCGAAGTGTAAACGCCAGTGATTTCGTGTATAGTTTTGACCGATTGAAATCTCCACAATTAGCCTCACCAGGAAGCTGGGTATTAAAAAATGTGAAGTCGTACAAAGCAATTGATGGTAACCACTTTCAGATAACGTTAAAAAAACCGTTTCCAGCGTTTCTGGGCCTATTAACCATGAAGTACTGTAGCGTAGTTCCAAAGGAAATCACATCTCATTACGGAGCTGATTTTAGATCAAATCCAATTGGAACCGGCCCTTACAAGTTTAAACGTTGGGAGGAAAATATTAAATTGATTTTTAGGAAAAATAATCGCTATTTTGAATTCAACTCTAAAGGAGAACGACTTCCCTATTTGGAAGCTATCTCTATTACCTTTTTAGCAGACAAACAAAGTGAGTTTCTACAATTTATACAGGGTAATATAGACTTTATATCAGGGTTGGATGCCTCCTACAAAGATGACATTTTAAGTGCTGATGGAAATCTTAACACTACCTATACTGCAGCTGTTAAAATGCTACGAGCCCCCTATCTTAATACAGAATACTTAGGATTCAATTTAGATTCTCAAAAGAGTGAATATCAAAATCAATTATTACGCCAGGCTGTCAACTATGGGTTTGATCGTGAAAAAATGATGACCTATTTAAGAAATGGAATTGGAATACCTGGTACAGGAGGTTTTATTCCAAAGGGACTGCCTGGACATCAAAAAAGAAGTGGGTATACTTACCAACCAAATAAAGCGAGAAAACTCTTAGAAATTTACAAATCAGAATCAGGAAATCAAACGCCTGAGTTGATATTAAGTACTACAGCCAACTATTTGAGTTTTTGTGAGTTTATTCAACGTGAACTGCAAACAATTGGTTTGAAAATAAGCATTGAAGTCATGCCTCCTTCATCATTAAAAACTGCAAAATCAAATGGAAAATTAGATTTATTTAGAGCAAGTTGGGTTGCTGACTATCCAGACGCACAAAACTACTTATCGTTATTTTACAGCAAAAATTTCGCTCCAAACGGTCCTAACTATACGCACTTTAAAAATCCAGAGTTTGATTCATGGTACGAAAAGGCTATGCAAGAAACGGATACGGACTCCCGAATTATCCTTTATAAAAAAATGGATTCACTAGTAATCGAAAAAGCACCTGTTGTTGTGTTGTTTTATGATGAAGTAATTCGGTTTACATTAGCAAATGTAAACGGGTTAGGAATTAATCCTACCAACCTGTTAGAAGTGAAAAACGTTCGTAAAAACTAATCTTTTCTGAAAACAGAAGAATCTTTGAACACTTGCTCTAAAATAGATTTATCTTGACTTAAAAACTCCAACCCACGACGACTCATTACTTCAGTAGCAACTTCGAAAGCCTTCGCTGTTAAATTGGTAGTAAACCCTTTCGCTCCGCCCCAACTGAAACTTGGAATAAAATTTCGAGGAAATCCACTACCGAAAATATTAGCACTTACGCCAATAACAGTTCCGGTATTAAACATCGTATTGATGCCACACTTGCTATGGTCGCCCATCATCAATCCACAAAACTGAAGTCCTGTTTTGGCGAAATTTTCAGTCTCATAACTCCACAAACGAACTTCCGCATAATTGTTTTTAAGGTTTGAATTATTTGTGTCCGCACCTAAGTTACACCATTCTCCAATCACAGAGTTTCCTAAGAAACCCCCGTGAGCCTTATTAGAATTCCCGAAAAATACTGAATTATTAACTTCACCCCCAACTTTAGAATAAGGTCCAATAGTCGTTGGCCCATATATCTTAGCGCCCATTTTAAGAATTGATCCTTCACAAAGTGCAAAGGGGCCTCTCACCAAACTACCTTCCATGATTTCGGTATTTTTTCCAATGTAAATTGGACCGTTGGTCGCGTTCAATATACATGACGGTAATTGAGCTCCTTCTTCTATAAATATTTGATCTGTATTAAATGCTTCCGTTCTTTCTGGAATTTGCGCCGAAGTTCTGCCGGCTGTAATCAACTCAAAATCAGCTATAATTGCAGCAGCATTTTTGGAGAAAATATCCCAGGTTGTCTCAACTTTTAAAATAGAATCTTCACATTGCATGGTTTCAAATACGTCAAAGTCAACTTCTTGATCTTCTAAATTATAAAAAGCAACGATTGTATCTCCATCATAAATAACTTGATTATTTGATAAATTTTTGATTTGGCTTACCAATTCATTAGATGGTAAATAAGATGAATTAATCATAATATTCTCTTCCATTTCTACCATAGGAAACTTATCAGAAAGGTAATCTTCTGTAATTGTAGTGGTGGTGGCTCCTAAAAATAACTCCCATTTTTCTCGGATAGTTAAAATTCCTATACGAATATCTGCTACGGGACGTGTGTAAGTAAATGGCAGTAATGCCTCTCTATTTGGACCATCAAAAAGTATATAATTCATACCAAAGCTTTGTGTAAAAATAAGAAAAGCCTTTCAATAGTTGAAAGGCTTTTAATATATAATTTGAAAGAACTGTTTTTATTTCTTGAATTTAGCGTATTTAGTTTTGAACTTATCAATACGTCCAGCAGTATCTACTAATTTAGATTTACCAGTGTAGTAAGGGTGAGATGTTCTAGAAATTTCCATTTTTATTAATGGATACTCAACACCATCTACTTCTAATGTTTCACTTGTATCTGCAGTAGATTTTGTTAAGAACACGTCTTCATTAGACATATCTTTAAATGCTACTACTCTATAATTATCTGGGTGTATATTTTTTTTCATTACTTTACTTTTTGATTCGATTTTTCGAGTTGCAAATTTATATATTTTTTATAAACCTACAATAGTTTATTAATATTATTTTTTATCTTTTTAATGTAACTTATATTTGTTTCCTGTGTCTAATAGATATAATCAAATTTAAATCATTTAAATTATGGAACAAAGATTAAAATCAGCTGCCATTAACTATGGCGTCTACTTGGGAGTGATTACCTCACTAATCACTATCGTTGTGTACGGAATAAATATTGACTTATTCATTTCAGCATGGCTAGGAATTGTTCTATTTATTATGGTGGTCGCATTTGGAGCGGTTTCTGCTGTAAAATCTAGAAAACTATTAGGTGGACTTATTAGCTTTAAGCAATCATTTACTTCTTATTTTATTACAATAGCAGTAGGAACACTGATATCCTCAGTTATTGGGGTTATTATTTTCACATATATTGATCCTGAAGCTGCAACTTATCTTAATGAACAAGTTTTAATCTTGACAAAAGAAACGATGGAGCGCATTGGATTACCTCAAGAAGCTATTATAGCAGCCATTGAGGAAGCTAGTGAAAAAGATAATTTTTCACTTGGAGCACAAACTCAAGCTTTTGTTTTTAGACTTGTCTTTTATGCTGTTATTGGGCTTATTATTGGATTAATCGTTAAGAAAACTGACTCAAAAGACGCTTAATTTCTTTACTTTTGGAGTTCAAAAGCAAGATGGATGGATATTTCAGTAGTTATACCGCTACTTAACGAACAAGATTCTATAGAAGAACTTCATGATTGGATTGTGACTGTGATGCTATCCAATCAGTTGTCTTATGAGATTCTATTTATTGACGACGGTAGTACAGACAACTCCTGGGAAGTCATTCAAAAAATTTGCGCTAAAAATAGTGCTGCAAGAGGTTTTAAATTCTCTAAAAACTTTGGTAAATCTCAAGCATTACATGCGGGGTTTGCACGAACCAAGGGCCGTGTTGTCATTACTATGGATGCCGACTTGCAAGATAGCCCGGATGAAATACCGGAACTTTATAAAATGGTTACTAACCTTGGGCACGATATTGTCTCAGGATGGAAGAAAAAAAGATACGATTCCTTTTTTGGCAAAAACCTTCCTTCCAAATTATTTAATTGGGCCGCAAGAAAAATATCTGGATTAACTCTTAATGATTTTAACTGTGGTTTAAAGGCCTATCGAAATGAAGTAGTGAAAACTGTGGAGGTTTATGGAGAAATGCATAGGTACATCCCTGTATTGGCTGTCAATGCAGGCTTTACAAATATTGTAGAAAAGGTAGTTATTCATCAAGCAAGAAAATATGGAAAAACAAAATTTGGTATGGAACGATTTATAAATGGGTTTTTAGATTTAATCACGATATGGTTTATCTCTAAGTTTGGGCGACGTCCAATGCACTTTTTTGGATTTTTGGGAATCATTATGTTTGTTATTGGACTTGGGTTTGCTTCCTACCTAGGAATTGATAAGTTATTTATAAATCCTACGGGGCGTCTTATTGCTGACAGAACAGAGTTTTTCATTGCCCTTACAACTATGGTTATTGGGTCTCAATTTTTTGTTGCTGGATTTTTAGGGGAAATTATTCTTCAAAATCAACAAAACAAAGAACGCTATCATATTACAAATGAGACAAACTAACAATAATCACTTCTTAAAATTGAACTATATACTATGTAAATATTGGTAAATATTTTACATTTGCATTTTACTAAATTAATTAATTACATGCTTAGAACAGAATCCGAAATTCAAAACAGTATAAACACTTGGTTATCATCAGTTTTTGACGAAGAAACCAAAACAAGAATTCAAGAATTCCAATCTAATAATCAGGATGAACTCAAAGATAGTTTTTACAAAAACTTAGAATTTGGAACTGGTGGTATGCGAGGCATTATGGGAGTTGGCACCAACAGAATTAACAAATATACACTGGGAAAAAACACACAAGGCCTTAGCGACTACTTACACAAAACATACCCTAATCAAGCTATCAAAACAGTTATCGCTTTTGATTGCAGGCATAACAGTAAAGAATTTGCACAAATTGTAGCAGACGTGTTTTCGGCAAACTCTATCGAAGTGTTTTTATTTGAAGACTTAAGAGCTACTCCTGAGCTTTCATTTGCTTTAAAACATTTAGGATGTCAATGTGGTATCGTTTTAACCGCTTCTCACAACCCTCCAGAATATAATGGATACAAAGTGTACTGGGAAGATGGCGGACAACTTGTGCCTCCATTTGACGGCGAAATCATAGATGTTATAAATACATTGGAATACAGCGACATTAATTTCGCTGCCAATACTAATCTAATTCATACAATAGGAAAAGATGTTGATGATGTGTTTATCGATGCCTCTGTAAAAAGCGGAAGACTTGAAGTTAATACTGCAAAAAATAGAGAAAATCTTTCAGTTGTGTTTACAGCCCTCCACGGCACATCAATTACCGCTGTGCCTGAAACTCTCAAACGTGCAGGTTACACAAATGTTAACTTAGTCGAAGCACAATCGAAACCCGACGGAAATTTCCCTACAGTAAAATCTCCAAATCCAGAAGAACCAGAAGCATTAAAAATGGCTTTAGATTTGGCAAATGAAGTGCAGGCGGATATTGTCATTGGAACCGATCCTGACTGTGATCGTTTAGGAATTGCTGTTCGTGATTTTGATAATAAAATGGTGTTACTTAATGGGAATCAAACCATGATTATGATGACCAAATTCCTTTTGGATTTATGGAAACAAAAAGGGGCTATTAATGGGAATCAATTTGTAGGTTCAACAATTGTATCTACCCCTATGCTGTCTAAGCTAACAGAAGCCTATGGAGTGGAGTGCAAAATAGGGTTGACTGGCTTCAAATGGATTGCTAAAATGATTAAAGATTTCCCAACGCTCGATTTTATCGGAGGTGGTGAAGAAAGTTTTGGATTTATGGTCGGCGATTTTGTAAGAGATAAAGATGCGGTCACAGCTACGCTATTGGCCTGTGAAATTGCGGCTTACACGAAAGCGAATGACAGTTCATTTTTTAAAGAACTAGTCGATACTTATGTGGAGCATGACTTTTACAACGAACGTTTAGTTTCATTAACAAAAAAAGGGATTGAAGGAAGTCAAGAAATTACAAACATTATGGAAGCTGCGAGGAATAACCCTGTAACATCTATCCAAGGATCTAAAGTAGTCACGGTGCATGACTACAAAATGTCTGTATGTAAAAATCTACAACTAGGAACTTCAGAACCTATTTCAATTCCAAAATCAGATGTATTAATTTATACCACCGAAGATGGCAGTAGAGTGGCCTTGCGTCCAAGCGGGACAGAACCAAAAATAAAGTTCTATCTTAGCGTAAATTCCCCACTTAACAGCGCAGATGAGTTTTCAGCGACTGAAACATTGCTAAACACTAAAATAGACGCCATAATTACAGAATTGAAGTTGAGTTAATGAATTATTTAAAACAAATTTTTCGCTATGCGATTCCTTATAAAACCTATGCGATACTAAATATTATCAGCAACGTTTTTTATGCGTTTTTTGCCACGCTTTCCATGTTATCATTATTCCCAATGCTTAAAGTTCTTTTTGGAGACTCTAAGCCCGTTTATTTAAAACCTGAATGGGAAGGATGGAGAGAAATCACAGCGTACGGAGAAAATTATTTGAATTATTTTGTAACGCTTAAAAAGTCAGAAGGCAGCGACGATGTACTCATTTTTATGGTCGGATTTGTAATAGGTTCTTTTTTACTGAAAAACGTATTCAATTATTTGGCAATGTTTTTTATTACTTTTTTAAGAAATGGAGTACTCAAAGATTTAAGAAACGATTTATACAACAAAATAACCAGCCTTCCATTGGCCTTTTATTCTGAAAAACGAAAAGGAGATACCATGTCAAGAATCTCAACCGATGTTTTAGAAATTCAACATTCATTTTTATCTATTTTAGAACTCATTGTACGAGAGCCTCTGACTATTATATTTACAATTGCCTCCATGTTTATAATTAGCGTCAAATTATCCTTATTTGTGTTAATTTTTATCCCTGTCTCTGGATTAGTAATTTCTCTAATTGGAAAGTCCTTAAAGCGTAATTCAAATAAAGTTCAAAAAGAACAGGGTTATTTTTTATCTATAGTAGATGAAACACTATCGGGTCTAAAAGTGATAAAAGGGTTTAATGGCGAAAAGATTTTTAGTGATAAATTTCAGGATTCAACTACGCGGTTTTATAACTACTCTAACAGGTTATTAAATAAGCAAAACCTAGCGGGCCCAACAAGTGAGTTTTTAGGCATATCTGTTATTGCTGCTTTGTTGTGGTATGGTGGACAAATGGTGTTAAATGAAAAAACATTAGACCCTAGTTTATTCCTAGTTTATATGGGCTTGGCATATCAAATTCTGACGCCAGCTAAAGCCATCAGTAAGGCAAGTTATGGCGTTAAACGTGGGAATGCAGCAGCAGAACGCGTCATGGAAATACTTCAAACAGAATCGCCTTTAAAAGACCTTCCAAATGCGACGACCAAAACTAGCTTTGACGATGTAATTGAATTAAAAGGGATTCAATTTAAATACGAAGATGAATACGTTCTGAAAAACTTTTCCATTTCTGTACCAAAAGGAAAAACAGTCGCACTCGTTGGACAATCTGGAAGTGGAAAATCGACCATAGCTAATTTAGTGACCCGATTTTATGACGTGAATCACGGACAGATAGAGATTGATGGAACTAATATTAAAACTCTTACAAAACATTCATTAAGAAACTTAATGGGATTAGTCACTCAAGATTCTATTTTGTTTAATGATTCCATTAAAAATAATATCCTTTTAGGTAAAGAAGATGCAACCGACGCTGAAGTTATTAAAGCGTTAGAAATTGCCAATGCATGGGAGTTTGTTAAAGACTTACCAAAAGGAATTGACACTAATATTGGGGATTCAGGGAATAAATTATCAGGAGGCCAAAAACAACGTTTAAGTATTGCTAGAGCCGTCTTGAAAAACCCACCAATCATGATTCTTGATGAAGCAACCTCAGCACTTGATACTGAGAGCGAGCGCCTTGTACAAGTCGCGCTAGAAAACATGATGAAAAACCGGACATCTATTGTCATAGCTCATAGGCTTTCTACAATTCAAAATGCAGATGAAATTATTGTAATGAAAAAAGGTGAAATCGTAGAGCAGGGAAAACACCAAGAGCTCTTGGACAAAAAAGGAGTTTATAGTAACCTTGTAGCCATGCAGTCCTTTCAATAAAATAGTGGGCTTTAAACTTAAGTAGCTTTTTAGAGTCTTAATTAAAAAAGTAACTAATTGCAAGACGAAGCCAAGCTTTTAACACAACTCAAATTAGATAACTCAAAAGAGTTAGCCTTTAAAACGCTCGTAAAGCGTTACAAAGAAAGGCTCTACTGGCACATAAGGAAAATTGTGATTACACACGACGATGCAGACGATGTGCTGCAAAATACCTTCATAAAAATTTTTAGAAACATAGATAAATTTAAGGGCGATAGTAAACTATACACATGGATGTACCGAATTGCAACCAATGAATCAATTACTTTTTTAAATTCTAAAGCCAGACGAAATCAAGTTTCTAATGAAACCCTAAATGAAAACGCATTAAATAGCTTAGTTGCTGATGTCTATTTTGAAGGGGATGAGATTCAACTTAAACTACAAAAAGCCATTTCACAGTTACCAAGGATACAACAGCTTGTTTTTAATATGCGGTATTTTGATAATATTAAATACAAAGATATGTCTGAGATACTAGAAACTAGCGAAGGGGCCTTGAAAGCCTCCTACCACATCGCTGTAAAAAAAATAAAAACATATTTAGTAGTTGATTAAACTAATTTAATAAAAATAAGTCAAAATTACATGACCCTCAATAAAATCCATAAAAACTCAGCGTTCAAAGTCCCAAAAGTTTATTTTGAAAATTTTGATGAGGCTTTTTTTAACGAACTAGAATTAAAAAACCAAGTCAAAGAATCAGGCTTTAAAACTCCAGACGATTACTTAAATGAATTTAATGCATCTATTCCCAGAACATTCAAATCTAATAATTCAAGAAAAATAAATAAAAAACATTCATTTTATATTTCTGGAATAGCCGCCGCATTGGTTTTATTATTAATGTTTTCGTTGCCTAGGGAAGAAATTCAAGAAATCAGCCTTGAAACTATAGAGAATTACCTTATCAACGAGGAAGACCAAAGCGAAGCCTTGTCAAATATTTTAACACTTGAAGACTTAAATGATGTATCGACACTAGAAGTTTCATATTCTGAAATAGAAAATTATATATTACAAAACGCGTCAGTAGAGACCTTACTAATTGATTAAAAATAAAACGATGAAAAAACTCATATTATTAGCTTGCCTGTTTTTTACAACAATGACTATAATAGCCCAACCGGAAGGAAGAAAAGGGATGAAAGATAAAATCAGAACCTTAAAAATTGAATTTATCACAGAAAAACTAGACTTATCATCTGTTGAAGCTGAAAAGTTTTGGCCAATTTATAATGTCTTTGACAAAGCCTATATGGAACTAAGACACGAAAAACTAAAAGGCCTTAAAGATAATTTAAAGAAAGAAATTAATGAGATTTCAGAAGCAGCAGCTTTATCTAAACTCAATGAAATGACAGCGATTGAAGATGAGTTAGTACAACTAAAACAATCGTTTCGCACTCAATTAGAAGGCATCATTTCAAATAAGAAGATTCTATTACTAAAAATAGCCGAAGACGGGTTTAATCGTCGCATGATGGATAAATTAAAACGTCGATCAAAAGAACAAAAACGCCAATGATTAATAATCCTAGAAATCACTAATTAAAAGTAATTTTAGATAATTTACCCTTCCCTGCCGCATAAGCTATGCTATCATTTAAAAATCGCAATGTATAAAAACCGTCATCACTAAGGTGCTTCCAGCTTTCTCCTGCATTATTACTCACATCAATTCCCCCAACTCCAACACTCACTAGTCCTTTTGCGTTGCTATTGGGAATGTACTGGACGCAACTCTTGTATCCTGGAGATTGGTCTTGAGCAACGACTTCCCATGAAATACCGCCGTCGACTGTACGAATTTTATTAGAGTGCTGGGCTTTAGGGTTTGTGTAGTCCCCTCCTATTGCAAAACCATTTAATAAATCATAGAAGTCTATAGAAAATATTCCAGTAGTTTCCTTACCCTGAATAATGGGAGTATCCACAACAGACCAACTGACCCCTTTGTCATGAGATCTTAAAATCCGGCTTGAAAGCCCCCCAGTAGCAACCCATGTCTGATTCCCCACAATGGCAATATTAGTGTCACTGGCTGCAAAAGCGGCTTCACCTTCACTTGACGAAGGCAAACCATCACAAGAAATCTTATTCCAACTAGCCCCGCCATCTCTAGTTATAAGGATACTCATACAGCCATCTATGGGGTCTCCAACAGCGATACCTTCCATAGAATTCCAAAAATGAAGCGCATCATAAAACACATCTGGGTGTGTTTCTTTGTATACCAATTCAGTATCCTTAAACAAATATGCCGGACTCCCAATGCTAAGAGCAAAATAATTATCGTTTACTAGAGCCGAGGCACGAAAGTTAATGGTGTCTGCCGATACTCGATTAATATTTATCTGACTCGTTCTTAGGTCTATTGCATATACATCCCCAATAGAACTCACAGCTCTTACAGAAAAACCATCTACTTCTAAAGCTCTAATGTTTAAAAGTGAATCTTTAATAATGACCTGAGATTTAACAGAAGTAATTGGAGTATACTTTGGTTTAGAGGAATCTTTACAACCTAAAAAATTAAGGACAATTATACTTATAAATACGATGTTTTTCATATGGGTTTGTGTTTAAAAAATAGAACGTTTTCAATATACATATAATCTATAATAATTAACATTATTAACCGTAACTTTGCAGCAATAATTAACACACTTATGCGCTTACACAGAAACTTATGTTTTGCCGTCATTGATGGACTTTTATTGATATTTAACGAAGGAGAATATGCTGACAAAGTAATTCAAAAACTTCTTAAACGTGACAAGCGTTGGGGAAGTAGAGATCGTGGCTTTGTTGCCGAGACGACTTATGATATTGTCCGTTGGAAACGACTCTATGCTGAAATTGCACAGGTTAAGGAACCATTTAGTAGAGATGATGCTTGGCGCCTTTTTGCAGTGTGGGCTACTCTAAAAGGGATAAAACTTCCAGACTGGAAATATTTTGAAGGCACTCCAAGTCGTAAAATTAAAGGGCGTTTTGATGAACTTTCTAAAGATCGAAAATTTCGTGAATCTGTGCCCGATTGGATTGACGAACTAGGAGTTAAAGAACTAGGAGAAGCCAAATGGACGAAGGAATTAGCAATGCAAAACAAACAAGCAGATGTGATACTAAGAGTTAATACCCTAAAAACTTCAAAATCTGACTTAAAACTTAAGCTAGAATCTGAAGGCATTGAAACTCTAGAAATTAACGGCTACCCCTATGCTTTACAGCTAAAGGAACGTGCCAATGTATTTACCACAGAAGCTTTTAAAGACGGCTGGTTTGAAGTTCAAGATGCCTCATCTCAATTAGTAGCTGACTTTTTGGATGTGAAGCCAGGAATGAAAGTAGTTGACTGTTGTGCTGGTGCTGGAGGAAAAACCTTACACCTTTCAGCTCTGATGGAAAACAAAGGCTCCGTTGTGGCCATGGATATTTATGAAAGTAAGTTGAAGAAACTGAAAATTAGAGCCAAAAGAGATGGTGCTCATAATATAGAAATGAAAGTAATTGACTCTACAAAACCAATCAAAAAATTACATGGAAAAGCAGATCGCTTGTTGATTGATGCTCCCTGTTCTGGACTAGGGGTTTTGAGACGAAATCCAGATTCTAAATGGAAGTTAGAGCCTGAATTCATTGATAGAATTCGCAAAACACAGCAAGAGGTATTGCAGCAGTATTCCAAAATGGTGAAACCGAGCGGAAAAATGGTATATGCCACTTGCTCTGTATTGCCATCAGAAAATGAAACTCAAATTAAGACCTTTTTAAAGTCAGAGTCTGGTGCTGATTTTATATTTATAAAAGATAAAAAAATTCTAGCTCATGAAACTGGATACGATGGTTTCTACATGGCGCTGTTAGAAAGAAAATAATAATTATGCATATGAAATTGAGATTACTTTTTGTTTTTACTCTATTTTTTTCGTTTAGTTTTTCACAAATACCTTCAGGTTACTACAACACAGCGACTAGTACGGGCTACACATTAAAAACTCAACTATCTAATATAATTGATGATCACAACGATCAAGGCTATAATGCTATTGACGGCTTTATGTCTTCTTACGATTTAGACAACTATTACGAAACTGGAAGCAATACTATTTTGGATGTCTATTCTGAAAATCCTTCATCCAGCGATCCTTATAATTTCACTCCTGGGGTCGATGAATGTGGAAATTATTCTAATGAGGGAGACTGTTATAACAAAGAACATGTAATTCCACAATCGGTGTTTAGTAGTAACACCCCTATGCAAAGTGACGCACATCAATTATTACCAACAGATGGGCGTGTGAATGGCTTTAGAGGAAATTTTCCTTTTGGACGGGTAAATGATAATAACTTAGTCTCACAATCTGGAATTTCAAATCCAACTCAAAATGGTTCTAAACTTGGGGCTAACTTAAATTCGGGCTACTCATCAGGCTATTCTGGGACTGTTTTTGAACCTATTAACGAATTCAAAGGAGATATTGCACGTATTTATTTTTATTTTATAACTCGCTACGAAAACCAGGTTGGTAATTGGAGCTCTTTCGCCATGTTTGACGGCAGTAGCGACCAAGTACTCCAAACTACTTTCCTAAGCATACTAATAGAATGGCACTTGAGTGATCCTGTGTCTCAAAAAGAAATAGACCGAAATAATAACATTTACTACAACCATCAAAACAACAGAAACCCATTTGTGGACCATCCAGAATATGTTTCTATGATTTGGAACCCAGTCACAGATACAGAGGCACCAACAGCCGCAACAAACCTAATCGCTTCTAACCCTACAATGAGCTCTATTGATTTAAGCTGGACGGCCGGAACAGATAATATCGCTGTCAATACTTATGATATTTATGTAGATGACACTAATACTCTAAGCACATCAAACACTTCAATTACGGTCACTGGTTTGGCGGGAAATACAGAATTTTGTTTTACTGTTTTTGCAAAAGATGCATCCCAAAATACAGCTCCAAGTAGCAATGAAAGTTGCGAAACAACGGAACAAGGAGCTTCATCAACCAATGAAATCTTTATATCAGAATATGTAGAAGGAAGCAGTAACAATAAAGCCTTAGAAATTGCAAATTTCACTGGTAATCTAATAAATCTTAGTGGATATACAATAGCAAGAGACGTAAATGGCAATGGTACTTATGGAGCCGCTTTACAATTAACAGGCATGCTAGCCACTGGAAACGTACATGTCATCTCAAGAGGGAATGCCTCGGCTGAAACAGTAGCACTTGCTGACCAAATCTCAAGTGGTGATGCCATGTCTTTTAATGGTGATGACCCTGTAGGCCTTTTTAAAAATGGAGTGCTCATAGACATTTTCGGAAACTTTGGAGGTACTAATAATTTTGCGAACGCGACTTATAGAAGAAAGCAAACAGTTATCAATCCGACAACTGTATTTGATTTGGCTGGTGAATGGGTCACCAGTACTACTAATGACATCACAGATTTAGGATCGCATTCAGCTCCTCTTGGTTCAAACGACCTCCAAGAAAATAGCTTTTCATTCTTCCCAAACCCTGCCAGACTCAATAAGCTATTTTTCAAGTCAACTCGTCCATTGAGTGTTGAAGTATATTCCTTAACAGGAAAATTAATTTTAAATACCACGATTGACTCCTCCAAATCTTTAGATATTTCGTCATTAAATACTGGTTTATTCATTATTAAGATGCGTAGTGATTCTGGTACAAAAATAAAAAAGTTAATACGAGAATAATCTACACACTCATTTGCAACAATGGTTCAGATTATTGATGTTTAAAACTAGTGAATAACTCCTTTAAATAGAAAGTGAAATCATTTATAATTACTCCTAAAAATCCTAAATTTGTAGTATAGAGTAATATTCAAAATAAAACAGATGATTCATTTCTTTGGAAGCCCTGACACTAAGGTATTTGCCATACAAACAGTAAACGATTTAACTTCTGAAATTAGCAGTAAACTTAAATGGCTGTTTGGTGACCAACCAAAAATAGAACTCAGAGCTCTCAATTCAAAATTTGTTGGACCACGCGCTGCAATGATTACGCCATGGAGTACAAATGCCGTTGAAATCACTCAAAACATGGGCATTGAAGGCATTATTAGAATTGAGGAATTCGATAGGTGTGAAAGTGGTTATACTGATTTTGACCCAATGATTTATGAGTTTTTCGAAAGTTTAAATCAAACTACTTTTGATATTGATATTGCACCCGAACCAATTCTTAACATCACTGATATAGCTGCATATAACAAAATAGAAGGCCTATCCTTAAATGAGGATGAAGTCAACTACCTAAACCAGGTGAGTGAAAAAATTGGAAGACCCCTTACAGACTCTGAAGTTTTTGGGTTTTCACAAGTAAATTCTGAACACTGTCGTCATAAAATATTTAACGGAACCTTTATTATCGATGGAGAAGAAAAATCAACTTCTCTATTCAAACTCATAAAGGAAACATCTAAACAACACCCAAACACCATCGTTTCTGCCTACAAAGATAATGTCGCTTTCATAAAGGGGCCTGTCGTTCAGCAATTCGCACCAAAAAGTGCTGATAAACCCGATTACTATACCACAGAAGATTTTGAATCTGTCATTTCAATCAAAGCTGAAACACATAACTTCCCTACTACAGTTGAACCCTTTAATGGGGCTGCTACTGGATCTGGAGGTGAAATTAGAGATCGTCTTGCGGGTGGTAAAGGTTCATTGCCTTTGGCAGGAACAGCAGTCTACATGACTTCTTATTCTCGACTCAATCAAAATCGACCATGGGAATCAGGGTTTAAAGAACGTGAATGGCTTTACCAAACCCCGATGGATATTTTAATAAAAGCATCAAATGGAGCTTCGGATTTTGGAAATAAATTTGGACAACCGCTAATTTGCGGATCAGTACTTACTTTTGAACACCAAGAAGACGCACAGCGCTTAGGGTTTGACAAGGTTATTATGCAAGCTGGTGGTATAGGCTATGGAAAAGCAGATCAAGCGTTGAAAGACATTCCAAAAAAGGATGATAAAATCGTGATTCTTGGAGGAGAAAATTACCGAATTGGTATGGGAGGAGCTGCCGTTTCTTCTGCAGATACGGGAGCTTTATCTAGTGGAATTGAACTCAACGCGGTGCAACGTTCTAATCCTGAAATGCAAAAACGGGCTGCCAATGCTGTACGTGGTATGATTGAAAGTCCAGAGAATTTCATTGTTTCTATTCATGATCATGGCGCGGGAGGTCATCTAAATTGTCTTTCCGAACTTGTAGAAGATACTGGAGGTGAAATTGACTTGGACCAACTACCTGTAGGAGACCCTACCCTATCAAATAAAGAATTAATCGGAAATGAATCTCAAGAACGTATGGGGCTTGTTATTTCTGAAAAACACATAGATACTTTACAGAGAATAGCTGATAGAGAACGTTCTCCAATGTACACAGTAGGAAAGGTTACTAATGACCACCGATTTGTCTTTGAATCTAAGTCCAACGGAAATAAACCTATGGATTTTAACTTAGAAGATATGTTTGGAAGCTCTCCTAAAACTATTTTAAAAGACCAAACAATTGTTAGGAATTATGCCGCTGTGTCATACACTGCCAACTTATTCAAAACGTATCTTGAAGCGGTTTTAAAACTTGAATCTGTTGCCTGTAAAGACTGGCTAACAAACAAGGTTGACCGTTGTGTAGGAGGAAAAGTAGCTAAACAACAGTGTGTTGGTCCTTTACAACTACCACTGAATAACGTTGGTGTAATGGCGTTAGATTACGCTAGCCAGGAAGGGATTGCTACCTCAATTGGACATGCACCAATATCAGCACTAATAGACCCTAAAGCAGGAAGTAGAGTTGCTATCACAGAAGCACTTACTAATATTATTTGGGCCCCCTTAAAAGAAGGGCTACAAAGTATTTCCCTGTCTGCAAACTGGATGTGGCCCTGTAAAAATGAAGGGGAAGATGCACGTTTATATAGTGCCGTTGAGTCTATTTCTGAATTTGCAATTGACCTGGGGATTAATGTACCTACTGGAAAAGATTCTCTCTCCATGAAACAAAAATATCCTGATGGAGATGTCGTATCTCCGGGAACTGTAATTATATCGGCAGCAGGAAACTGTAATGCTATCTCTAAAGTAATTGAACCGCTATTTAAAACCAATGCTGGATCTATATACTACATCAATATATCTAAGGATACTTATAAATTAGGGGGCAGTGCGTTTGGACAAGTGTTAAATAAAATTGGAACAGAAACGCCTAATGTAAAAAGTGCATCTTATGTTAAATCCGTATTTAACACATTACAAGACTTAATTAAAAAGGACAAAATTGTGGCTGGACATGATGTTGCTTCTGGAGGATTGATTACTACTTTATTAGAACTGTGTTTCTCAAATACGAATTTAGGAGCAAATTTAAATTTCAATGCACTTAAGGAATCAGATAGTATTAAATTATTATTTGCTGAAAACTCTGGAATTGTCTTTCAATCGATTGACTCTTCTATTGAATCGGATCTTTCTGCAGCATCTATTGAATTTTATAAAATTGGATCCGTTACTAATCAACCCACTCTAAACATTGAAAATGGATCAGACGTTTTCTCTCTAAGCGTAGATGAGCTAAGAGATGTATGGTATGAAACTTCATTCCTATTAGATCAAAAACAAACTGCAAACGGACTAGCTAAAACTAGATTTAAAAACTATAAAAATCAACCTCTAGACTTTAAGTTCCCAACACAATTTACAGGAAACCTTCCTGATAATAAGCAAGCAAACAGACCAAAGGCTGCCATAATTAGAGAAAAAGGAAGTAATTCTGAGCGTGAAATGGCCAATTCCATGTATTTAGCGGGGTTTGATGTTAAGGATGTTCATATGACAGATTTAATTTCTGGTCGTGAGACGCTTGAAGACATTCAATTTATTGGAGCTGTTGGAGGATTTAGTAATAGTGACGTGCTTGGTTCTGCTAAAGGATGGGCTGGGGCTTTTAAATATAATGAGAAAGCTAAATTAGCTCTTAAAAAGTTCTTTTCTAGACAAGATACTTTATCTGTAGGAATATGTAATGGATGTCAACTCTGGATGGAATTAGACCTCATCAATCCTGAACACGAAAGTCATGGTAAAATGGATTATAACAACTCTCAAAAACATGAAAGTGCATTTACTTCAGTTACAATTCAAAAAAACAATTCAGTGATGTTATCCTCATTAGAGGGAAGTACTCTTGGAGTTTGGATTTCGCACGGAGAAGGTAAATTTAATCTTCCCTATGAAGAGTCTAAATACAATATTGTTGGTAAATATGGTTACGACTCCTACCCTCACAATCCTAATGGCTCTGATTTTAACACCGCAATGATGTGTGATAAGACAGGGCGTCATTTAGTAACTATGCCTCATATAGAACGCTCAACTTTCCAATGGAACTGGGCGCATTACCCTGACAATAGAGTTGATAACGTATCACCATGGTTGGAAGCGTTTGTTAATGCTAGACAATGGGTAAACAACTTTAAATAATATCATTTTCATATGCAAACTAATGTGTTTTTGAATTTTTGAATTTATAAAGATTGGTATTTGAAAGTCTTTTTAAAATTAGTACTTTGCATGCTCACACGCTTAAGATTTAAAAATGAAACCAATTACTCGATTATTTGACTTTGCATATTATCAGTTAGAAAACCATAACTTGGAGTCTGCTTTAATTACAAAAAAGGACGGTAATTGGGTTAAAACATCTACTAAAGAATATCTCGACAAAGCAAATGCTCTAAGTAGAGCTTTATTAAAATTAGGCATACAAAAGGGAGATAAGATCGCCATCATTTCTACAAACAATCGAACAGAATGGTGTATTGTAGACGTAGGAGTACTTCAAGTAGGTGCGCAAAACATTCCTATTTACCCTACGATATCATCAAAAGACTATGAATATGTTTTAAACCACAGCGAAGCTATATATTGTTTTGTTTCCGATGAAGAGGTTTACAACAAAGTGTTAAAAGTAAAAGACAACACAAAACTTAAAGAAGTTTATAGTTTTGATGAAATATCTGGGTGTAAAAATTATACGGAATTATTTGAACTAGGAGCAGACGACAGTACACAAGCGGCTGTAGAGTTAAGAAAATCTGAAGTCCTTCCTTCTGACCTAGCAACTATCATATACACATCAGGAACTACTGGCAAACCTAAAGGTGTCATGTTATCTCATCATAATATAGTAGAGAATGTTTTGGCTAGTGTTCCAAGGCTGCCCTTAATAGTGGGAACTTCAAGAGTCCTCAGTTTTTTACCCTTGTGCCATATTTTTGAACGCGTATTGATTTACATATACCAACATGCTGGGGTTGGCATATATTTTGCTGAAGCCATCGATAAAATTGGAGAAAATGCTCAAGAAATTAAACCAAACTTAATGAGTGTTGTGCCAAGGTTATTGGAAAAAGTATTTAATAAAATAAATGCAAAAGGCAGTGAATTAACAGGCATAAAAAGAGCCTTATTTTTCTGGGCCATAAAACTAGGAGAAAAATATGAACCTTACCAAGCCAATGGTATTTGGTACGAATTACAGTTAAAAGTGGCCAGAAAACTAATTTTCAGTAAATGGAAAGCTGCTCTTGGCGGAGAACTCAACACAATGGTTTCAGGAAGTGCAGCTCTTCATCCAAGATTAGCTAGAATGTTTTGTGCTTCAGGAATGATGATTATGGAAGGGTATGGCCTTACAGAAACATCCCCTGTAGTTTCTGTAGCAATGCACTCTAATAATTATTTCAAGCTAGGTACTGTAGGAAAACCTATTTCAAATGTTGAAGTAAAAATTGCAGAAGATGGAGAAATTCTAATCAAAGGCCCCAATGTAATGCAAGGATATTATAAAGATCCAGAAAAAACAGCTGAAGTCATGAGTGGTGATTATTTTCACACAGGGGACAAAGGAGAAATTGATGCAGATGGATTTTTAAAAATCACCGGTCGTAAAAAGGAAATGTTTAAAACATCTGGAGGTAAATATATTATCCCTACGCTTATTGAAAATGATTTAAAAGAATCTAATTTCATTGAACAGGTGATGGTTATTGGCGAAAATCAAAAAATGCCTGCCGCATTAATTCAGCTTAATTTTGACTTTATTAACGATTGGATTAAACGTAAAAACATAAACATAGATTCTACCCCTGAAGCTATATGCGCTTCAGACGTCATAAAAGAACGAATACAAGTAGAAGTTAACAAATCTAATCTTCATTTTGGCAAATGGGAACAGGTGAAAAAGTTTGAATTAACGCCGGAAGTCTGGAGTATTGAAAGTGGACACTTAACTCCCACTATGAAAATGAAAAGAAGCGTCATTTTTGAACTTTATAAAGATTTAACTGAAAAGATTTACTCAGAAAACTAACCAACCACCACTTTTATTTTTTGATTACACTAAAAAAAGCTATGCATGCATAACTTTTTTTAGTTTTACTATGCGTGCATAATAAAAATTCTTATATTTGATAATAAGATATTATTAAAGCAATGAAAGATAAAACGATAGATTATGTTTTAAGAACTACTTGGTTATCAGTTCAGAAAATGTATAATGAAGAGGCTTCAAATTACGGAATTACGATGGCGACAGGATTCACACTCCTAAGCGTTGATCCAATTAATGGTACGCCTTCCACTTCATTAGGACCAAAAATGGGAATGGAAGCTACTAGCCTATCAAGGATATTAAAAACATTGGAAAGTATGAATTTAATTGAGCGCTTACCAAATCCCAATGATGGACGTGGTGTAATAATACATTTAACCAAGCAAGGATTAAAGAATAGAGAAGAAGTAAAACAAAATGTTTTGAAATTTAATAGCATAATTAGAAATGAAATCTCAGAAGAAAAGTTGAAAAACTTTTTCGAAGTTTCTGACTGTATCAATAATCTAATTTCAAACAAAAAAATATTCTAATAAACCTATTTATATTTAGATGAAAACAAGAAGAATTAAAAAAATTGCGGTTATCGGTTCTGGAATCATGGGAAGTGGGATCGCTTGTCATTTTGCTAATATCGGAGTCGATGTATTACTTTTAGATATTGTTCCCAGAGAACTCAATGACAAAGAGATAGCTAAGGGGCTAACCTTAAAAGATAAAGTCGTTAGAAATCGCCTGGTAAATGACGCATTAACAAGTTCGTTGAAATCAAAACCCTCCCCTATTTATCATCAGAAATTTTCAGATCGAATTACGACTGGAAACCTAGACGACGACATAGAAAAAGTAGCGGAGGTCGATTGGATTATGGAGGTGGTTATAGAACGATTGGATATTAAAAAAATGGTGTTTGAAAAGCTTGAAAAACATCGAAGACCAGGAACCTTAATAACCTCTAATACTTCTGGAATCCCCATAAAATTTATGAGTGAAGATCGTAGTGAAGATTTTCAAAAACATTTTTGTGGCACACACTTTTTTAACCCTGCACGATACCTTAAATTATTTGAAATTATCCCAGGTCCAAAAACCGACTCCGAAGTTTTAGAGTTTTTAGGTAGTTATGGAGAACAATTTTTAGGAAAAACATCTGTAATCGCAAAAGACACGCCTGCTTTTATTGGAAATAGAGTGGGTATATTTAGTATTCAAAGTTTATTTCACGCCGTTAAAAATTTAGATCTTACGGTTGAGGAAGTAGATAAGCTATCAGGCCCTGTAATTGGTCGCCCAAAATCGGCCACCTTTAGAACCGTAGATGTTGTTGGTTTAGATACTTTAGTACATGTAGCGAACGGCATCAGAGAAAACTGTCCTAAAGATGAACGTCTCGAACTATTTGAATTACCCGATTTCGTCACTACTATGATGGAAAACAAATGGCTAGGAAGTAAAACGAAACAAGGTTTTTATAAAAAATCCATTTCTTCCGAAGGAAAAAAAGAAATTTTAACTTTAGACTTAAACACTTTAGAATACCGTTCTGCTAAGCGCGCAAAATTTGCGACTCTTGAACTGACTAAAACAATCGACAAAGTCGTAGATCGTTTCAAGGTCTTGGTTAGTGGAAAAGATAAAGCAGGTGAGTTTTACCGAAAGAGCTTCACAGCTCTTTTCGCTTACGTCTCGAATCGAATACCTGAAATTACAGATGAGCTCTATAAAATTGATGATGCCATGAAAGCCGGTTTTGGCTGGGAACATGGCCCCTTTCAAATATGGGACGCTATTGGAGTGGAAAAAGGAATCGAATTAATGAAAGCAGAAGGATTAGAACCAGCAGCTTGGGTTCATGAAATGTTAGCATCAGGAAGTAAGTCATTTTACTCACTAAAAGAGGGTGCAACCTATGCTTATGATATTCCTATCAAGACACAAACAAAGGTGCCTGGCCAGGATAGCTTTATCATCTTAGATAATATTAGAAAAACAAATGAAGTGTTTAAAAACTCTGGTGTTGTTATTGAAGACATAGGCGATGGTATTCTTAATTTAGAATTTCAATCGAAAATGAATACTATCGGAGGCGATGTTTTAGCTGGATTAAATAAAGCAATTGACTTAGCTGAAAAAGATTTTGCAGGTTTAGTTGTGGGTAACCAAGCAGCAAACTTTTCAGTAGGCGCAAATATAGGTATGATCTTTATGATGGCTGCAGAGCAGGAATATGACGAACTTAATATGGCCATCAAATACTTCCAAGATTCAATGATGCGCATGCGTTACTCTTCAATCCCAACTATCTCAGCCCCACATGGAATGGCATTAGGAGGCGGATGTGAATTGTCACTTCATGCAGATAAAGTCGTGGCAGCAGCGGAAACTTACATGGGACTTGTAGAGTTTGGTGTCGGTGTTATTCCTGGCGGGGGTGGCTCAAAAGAAATGGCTTTAAGAGCGCAGGATATGTTCCAAAAAGGCGATGTACAATTAAATGTACTGCAAGAACATTTCTTGACTATTGGTATGGCTAAAGTGTCTACCTCTGCTTACGAAGCATTTGACCTAAACCTTTTACAAAAAGGAAAAGACATTGTGGTTGTTAACAAAGACAGACAAATAGCAGTTGCAAAACAACATGCAAAACTGATGTCTGAAAGTGGCTACACACAACCATTAAAAAGAACAGACATAAAAGTATTGGGCAAACAAGCCTTAGGCATGTTTTTAGTCGGTACAGATTCCATGCAGGAAAGCAACTACATATCAGAACATGATATGAAAATTGCTAACAAACTAGCTTATGTAATGGCTGGGGGCGATTTATCTGAACCCACTTTAGTATCTGAACAGTATTTATTGGATTTAGAACGAGAAGCATTCTTAAGTTTATGTACTGAACGAAAAACCTTAGAACGCATTCAACATATGTTAAAAACTGGAAAACCTTTAAGAAACTAAAAAAATGAAACAAGCATATATCGTTAAAGCGTATAGAACCGCTGTTGGTAAAGCTCCAAAAGGGGTCTTCCGTTTTAAAAGAACAGACGAATTAGCCGCAGAAACCATCAAGTACATGATGAATGAACTGCCAAATTTAGACCCAAAACGTATTGACGACGTTATTGTGGGTAACGCGATGCCAGAAGGATCACAAGGATTAAACATGGCAAGACTTATCTCTTTAATGGGACTAGACATTGTAGATGTCCCAGGAGTAACCGTGAACCGTTTTTGTTCATCAGGAATAGAAACAATTGGAATGGCTACCGCAAAAATTCAAGCTGGAATGGCTGACTGTATCATTGCAGGAGGCGCTGAAAGCATGAGTAGTGTGCCAATGACAGGCTATAAACCAGAACTTAACTATGACATTATAAAAGCGGGGCACGAAGATTATTATTGGGGAATGGGAAATACCGCCGAAGCAGTTGCAAACCAATTCAAAGTTTCAAGAGAAGATCAAGACGAATTTGCTTATAATTCGCATATGAAATCATTAAGAGCCCAAGCTGAAAACCGTTTTCAGGATCAGATCGTACCTATTGAAGTAGTGCAAAACTATATTGATTCAAATGGCAAAAAAGCATCCAAGTCATATACGGTCACTAAAGATGAAGGTCCAAGAGCTGGAACGAGTAAAGAAGCCCTAGCGAAGCTAAGAGCCGTTTTTGCCGCTGGCGGAAGTGTGACAGCAGGTAATTCTTCACAAATGAGTGATGGTGCCGCTTTTGTCATGGTAATGAGTGAAGCGATGGTTAAAGAATTAAATCTGGAACCAATCGCACGATTGGTAAATTATGCTGCTGCTGGAGTAGAACCAAGAATTATGGGTATTGGTCCTGTAAAAGCAATCCCAAAAGCCTTAAAGCAAGCAGGACTAAAACAAGAAGACCTTTCGTTAATTGAACTAAATGAAGCATTTGCTTCTCAATCATTGGCCGTTATTCGTGAACTAGACCTAAATCCAGATATTATAAACCCTAACGGAGGGGCTATTTCCTTGGGCCATCCTTTAGGCTGTACTGGTGCCAAACTATCAGTTCAGTTATTTGATGAAATGCGCAAGCAACAAATGCACGGGAAATACGGAGCAGTAACTATGTGCGTAGGTACAGGTCAGGGCGCTTGTGGGATTTTTGAATTTTTAAACTAAAAAAAACTTAATATAATATTATAGAATGGCAGAAATAGAAAAAGACATCTTACGAGGAGGTCAATTTTTAGTAAAAGAAACAAACTGTGAAGATGTGTTTACTCCCGAAGATTTTTCAGAAGAGCAAACAATGATGAAAGAATCAGTCATGGAATTTAACGATCGTGAAATTATTCCTCACAAGGCACGCTTTGAAGCTAAAGACTTTGCACTCACCGAGGACGTTATGCGAAAAGCAGGCGATATGGGGTTTTTAAGTGTCGCAGTTCCTGAAGCCTATGGAGGTATGGGAATGGGGTTTGTATCAACTGTATTAACCTGTGACTATATTTCAAGTGGAACGGGTTCTTTTAGTACTGCTTTTGGTGCGCATACAGGCATTGGAACAATGCCAATAACTTTATATGGTACGGATGAACAGAAATTAAAATATGTACCAAAATTAGCCTCAGGGGAATGGTTTGGAGCCTATTGCCTCACTGAACCTGGAGCAGGATCTGATGCTAATTCTGGTAAAACAATAGCTAAGCTTTCTGAAGATGGAAAAACATACGAGATAAATGGTCAAAAAATGTGGATTTCAAATGCTGGTTTCTGCAGTGTAATGATTGTTTTTGCCCGTATTGAAGATGATAAAAACATTACCGGTTTTATTGTTGAATATGATGGTACTAACCCCAACGGGATTACCTTAGGAGAAGAAGAACACAAACTTGGGATTCGCGCATCCTCAACACGTCAAGTATTTTTTAATGATACGGTTGTCCCTGCTGAAAATATGTTAGCGGGTCGTGGTGAAGGATTTAAAATTGCAATGAATTCACTAAATGTAGGGCGCATCAAATTAGCAGCTGCCTGTCTAGATTCTCAAAGACGAATTATAAATATCGCAGTTAAGTATGCCAAAGAACGCCAACAATTTAATACTCCTATTGCAGATTTTGGTGCCATTAAGGTAAAATTAGCTGAGATGGCAGCTAGTGCATATGCAGGAGAATCTGCTACCTACAGAGCTGCTAAAGATATTGAAGATCGTATTGCCATACGTGAAGCTGCTGGAAACACACATCAAGAGGCCGAGCTTAAAGGGGTTGAAGAATACGCTATTGAGTGCTCGATATTAAAAGTAGCCGTCTCTGAGGATGTGCAAAACTGTGCTGATGAAGGGATTCAAATTTTTGGTGGTATGGGATTTTCAGAAGAAACACCTATGGAATCCGCATGGAGAGATGCTAGAATTGCACGTATTTACGAAGGTACCAATGAAATTAATAGAATGCTTTCTGTTGGAATGTTAGTCAAAAAAGCAATGAAAGGACATATAGATTTATTAGGTCCTGCTTCAAAAGTTCAAGACGAACTAATGGGCATTCCTTCGTTTGAAACCTCTGATTACTCTGAGTTATTTTCTGAGGAAAAAGAAATGATAAAGAAATTAAAAAAGACATTTTTAATGGTTGCGGGGGGAGCAGTACAAAAATATGGTCCTCAACTAGAAGACCATCAACAATTATTAATTGCTGCAGCGGACATTTTAATTGAAATCTATATGGCAGAATCTGCTGTTTTAAGGACTGAAAAAAATGTGAAGCGTACAAGTGAAAAAGAACAGTCTGCACAAATCGCTATGGCTAAATTATATTTATACCATGCTGTGGATATCGTTGAAGAAAAAGGAAAAGAAAGTATTATTTCTTTTGCTGAGGGAGATGAACAACGGATGTTATTAATGGGATTAAAACGTTTTACAAAATATGCTAATTACCCAGACATTGTGGATTTACGTATAGAAATTGCTGAGAAAGTAAAAGAGGAAAACAGCTATTGTTTCTAAATTTAATAGACTGATTACATTCAAAAAACGCCTCAATTAAATGAGGCGTTTTTTTATTTATAAAATATAAGTCAGTGGAGTTTAATTTTAAAAAAAGATTAACTTTATAAAAATATATTTAAACCATTTATGTTTTATGGTCGGGTAAATGAGTAAGCATAGAATTAGACTGTTTTACAAAAAAAATTCAAAATAAAAACCCAGATTATTATGAAACTAATTTCCCAAATGACTCTTATACTATTTTTGTTCATTAGCAGCAATTTGGTTGGACAAGCTTTGTTTGCTGAAAAAGAAAATTTCACAAGACAAGACACTTTGAGAGGTAGTATCACAGCTGAACGTGAATGGTGGGATTTAAATTATTACCATCTTGATATTTCTGTAAATCCAGAAACAAGATCTATTAAAGGGAAAAATACGATTCGATATACGATACTAGCCCCTTATCAAACACTTCAAATAGACTTACAGCCCCCAATGAAGCTTACTAGAGCTATTCAAGATGGTGAGAAATTACAGGTACTATCTGAGGGAAATGCACACTTTATAAAATTAAAAAAACCACAAACTAAAATTGGGGGCATAGAAGAAATAGAAATTTATTATGAAGGACAGCCGCGGGAGGCCGTTAATGCGCCTTGGGACGGAGGAATTTCCTGGAAGAAAGATGAAAACGGGACTGATTTTATTGCGTCTTCATGTCAGGGATTGGGAGCCAGTGTGTGGTGGCCAAACAAAGACCATATGTACGATGAAGTAGACAGTATGAAAATCAGTGTCAATGTTCCTAAACAGCTAATGAATATATCCAACGGACGACTTGAATCAGTTGTGAAAAAGAATGATGATACAACTACCTATCATTGGGTAGTCAAAAACCCTATTAACAATTATGGAGTAAATATTAATATTGGAGATTATGCTCATTTTTCAGAGATTTATCAAGGAGAAAAAGGGCCGTTAGACATGGATTATTATGTATTGAAAGACCACCTAGACAAAGCAATTGTTCATTTTAAGGATGCAGCAAAAATGATGAAAGCATTTGAACACTGGTTTGGCCCCTACCCGTTTTATGAAGATAGTTTCAAATTGGTGGAAGTGCCTTATTTAGGAATGGAACATCAAAGTTCGGTTACCTATGGAAATCAATATAAAAAAGGGTATTTAGGTACAGACTTATCAGGAACGGGCTGGGGTTTAAAATTTGATTTTATAATTATCCATGAGTCTGGACATGAATGGTTTGCAAATAACATTACTTATAAAGATGCAGCAGACATGTGGATACACGAAGGATTTACAGCTTATTCAGAGAGTCTGTTTTTAGATTATTACTATGGGACTAAAGCCGCTTCTGAGTATGTAATCGGTACAAGAAATAGTATTAGAAACGACAAGCCCATCATTGGACTTTACGATGTCAATTCTGAAGGGTCTTCGGATATGTACTACAAAGGCGCTAACATGTTACACACCCTACGACAACTCATAAAGGATGATGAAAAATGGAGACAGATTCTAAGAGGTCTAAATTCCGAATTTCACCACCAAACAGTGACTACCAAACAAATTGAAACCTATATAATAGATGAATCTGGATTAGATTTAACCGCATTTTTTGACCAATATCTTCGTGACATTAGAATTCCAACATTTGAGTATCGTATAGTTGACTCTAAATTGAGCTACCGATGGACCCAAGTCGTTGATGGATTTGCTATGCCTATTGAAATAGAGATTGAAAATGAAAAAAAATGGCTTTATCCGTCTAAAGAATGGCAAGAAATTAAAATAAATTCGTCTGAGATAGAAGTAAATATTAATTATTTTATCAAAAATAAAAAAGTACAATAGTAAAATAAAAATATCAAGAAGCATTAAAAAACAATTTGAAAATTAACCCCTGTCATTTTAAAATGATTAGCGAACATTTCAAAAAGGAATAGACTCTATAAAGGTTAGTCCTTTTACCCCATAAAAACCTTTAAAATAAATAAACAGAAATCTTAGATCGATCTTGAAATATTTTAACTAATTTTAAATAAACAAATTACATATAATTATGAAGAACTTAATCTTACTAATAACTATCATTTTGACTACAAGTGCATGTAAATCAGAAGTGAAAAAAACAATAGACAGTTCTACTGAAAATTCAACATCAGGAATGAAAATAGAAATAAAGGAAGAATCACGTTCTTTATTTATCGATTTAATCCCAAAAAATGACAGTGGAATAATTGCAAAGGCTAAATTTGAAGAGACAAGTGGAGTTGTTTTAATGACTGTGAAAACTAGAGGGCTGACTAAAGGTACTCACGCTATTCACATTCATGAAAAAAGTGACTGTTCATCAGAGGATGGCAAGTCCGCTGGAGGACACTGGAACCCTACGGCAAAACCACATGGAAAGTGGGGATCTGAAAAAGGATATCACAAAGGAGATATTGGAAATTTTGAAGTGAAAAGTTCTGATGAAGATACTGTTATTGAATTTAAAAGTGATGAATGGTGTATTGGATGTGATGACCCTAACAAAAATATATTAGGGAAAGGTATTATTATTCACCAAGGAAAGGATGACTTTACTTCTCAACCTTCTGGTGCCGCAGGTAGCCGCGTGAGTTGTGGCGGTATTATAGAATAAATTAATTTTAAGTTAACTTCTAAAAAGCTACTTAAAACAAGTAGCTTTTTTAATTTCATATTAAAGATTATAAAAATGAACCCATCAGGAAGAGGTTGGATAACTAAACTTTTAAAACTTATAAAGAGTGGACACCCGGAAGGATTTGATTCTTTAGAGGTACTGTATTTAAAACTAAGAGATGTTGGTTTTTTGTACGGAAGTAATGTAGCTACATTGAACTACCTAAAAGATAGCTCTGATTATACAAAAGAAGAACGCTGTAAGATTAATTTATTAATTGCTTTCTATAGTGTTCATACAAATTCAGAGTCACCTGAGACATTTGAAACCAGTTTAATAGATTTTTACAAAGAAATTAACTTTTATGAATCCAGTTTAATGAATGATTTGCTAGGAGAAAACTTGGAATCTATTCTTCACAAACGTATTCATATCGATAATAATATACTTACAAAAAACTTTAGTTTTTTTATAACGAATGCCCTACTCTTCATAGACGTGATGGCATATGAATATTATTTAAAGAATAAAACAAACACATTAGATTACTTAAAACACTGTGAGAGTTCTATACAAACGTTAGTAGTAAGTGCATTAAATTCTAAAGAGAAAAAAACATCTTATGATTTGAGTTTAATGAAGCTTTTAGAATCTTCTCTTCGATATAATGACAGAACTTCACAAAACTATATGACTATCATTGATTCTGTGGAATCAAAACTAGAAGCGTATTATTATTTAGATTTAGCTTGTATGTCTACATGGACTGATTTAAAATTTGAATCAAAAGAAGCAAACTTTTTGAATAAATTAGGCAAAGACCTTAAAATATCAGAACCAATTATTAATGAGTGTAAAAATGCAGTCAGATTATTTTATAAAACTCACAAAAATAATATGGCTCTATTAAGCTCTAAGAATATTGTACATAGTTTTTACGACAACTCTAGCCTGATTGTTAGTAAACTTATTTCAAGGAATAGCAAACGCTTGTATAAAGAACTAAAAGAAAGTAAAGACTTGGTGCTGTTACTCAGTCAATCAACGCTTAGAGACCTTAATGAAGAGGAGCAAAAGCAAATGCAAGAACAACTTTTGGATATCTTAAAATCAATTCCAAGTTTAGCAATATTCATGCTTCCTGGTGGGGCCATTTTACTACCGTTATTTATAAAGTTTATTCCTAAACTATTGCCTTCTGCATTTGATGAAAATAGAATAAATGATTAACTCATAAAAATACTACCTTTGAAGTATGGGATTAAATAACAATGATATATTTAAAAAACTTAGAGTCGCTCACAAATTAAGAGATGATGATATAGTTAAGATTTGCAGTTTAAAAGACTTTAAAATCACTAAAAGTGAACTTAATGCAATTTTCAGAAACGAAAGCCACCCAAAATATATGGAGTGTGGAGATCAATTTTTAAGAAATTTTTTAGATGGCCTCATCATTCACTTAAGAGGACCAATGCCTTCAAAAGATTCAAAACTGCCTATTAAAAAATAATAGACATGAAAAAGTTTTTTATAATCTGTGGGTTAATAGTTATACTTATAAGTTGTGGGAAAATAGAAAATAGTCCTCTTTTAAGCGCAGACTATTTGAAAACTTTAAAAGAGAATCAAGAAGAAAGAGCTCAAAACCGAATTGGCTACTTAGAACTGGCAGGCTTATTCAAATTAGACTCCACAAGTAATACTTTTGGTAAAAACCATTCCAATAAATTTATATTAGATATTAATTACCTTCCTTCAAAATTAGGTACCATCGTACTAACTAAACAAGGACTCTCGTTTAAATCTGAGGGAAATAGCTATATTACTGATGAATCTGGGTATGAAGTAATTTCTATTAATCTTGATATTGATGCGAACGGGAATTCTATTAAACTGTATCACAAATTTCTTAAATGGCAAGTTATCACGCGTTCTGGAGACCTATACTTAAGAGTTTGGGACACTAAAAATCCCGCCATAAAAGCTTTCAAAGGATTTAAAAACTATGAAGCCAATGCTGCGTTTGTCTTAAAAGGAGACTTTAAATACTTCAAAGCTAAACATACAGAGTCTGTTAGCTCAAAACTAGGAATCAATGATTTTACTGATTTTATCGGAAAAGTTGAATTTAACTTCAAAGAACAGTCATATACTTTAGATGTAGGAAGCCAAGGGTTTACAATGGTAGGGGATCTTACATCTGGAGAATCCAGCTACGGAGTTGGACGCTACCTGTACCTAGAATTGCCTGAAACAGACGGAGAGATACGTTTAGACTTCAACTACCTATTTAATCCTCCCTGTGCTTTTTCAGCGTTTACAACCTGCCTATTCCCTCCTAGCCAAAATCAATTACCAATTAAAATTGAAGCAGGCGAACGTATTGAAAAAGCACTTTAATTATTGATATTGAGTGTAACAAATCACAACTTTAGTATACTAACTATTGAATTAACCAACCACTATTGAAATCAGACTCGGAACATAACTTTGTTGAGCTTTTGCAAAAGCATCAAAACATCGTACATAAAATCTGTAGAATTTACTCAGATAATGAGCACGCGCACAAAGATTTGTTTCAAGAGATAAGTATTCAATTATGGAAAGCATTTCCTAAATTTAGAGGAGACTCAAAATTTAGCACGTGGATGTATAGAGTAGGATTAAATACGGCAATCACCTTATATCGAAAATCGTTACGAACGATAAAAAGTCAACCTATTGAATCGGTTGCTTATAAACTAGCTTATCAAGATTATGACGATACGAAAGATCAGCAACTAAAAATGATATATACAGCTGTTAAAAAACTGAATGATATTGATAAAGGAATTGTTTTCTTGTATTTAGAGAATAAAAACTATAAAGAAATTAGCGATACTCTAGGTATTAGCGAGGTCAATGCACGTGTACGTATGAATCGTATCAAAACAAAATTAAAAACTCAATTAAATGCTTAATTATGGATGAATTAGAGCTATTAAAAAAAGATTGGGATAAGTCTAAAAAAAACTACCCAAATCTAAGTAAAGAAGAAATTTATAATCTAATATCTAAAAGATCTTCCTCAATCGTAAAATGGATTTTTATAATTAGTGTTTTAGAATTTAGTCTTTGGACACTTCTTAGCTTTAGTTTTGATGGCTCTTCTGAAGCATATGAAAAAATAGAAAGTTATGGATATGAATTCATAATCTATCCGTTAGTTGGTATTAGCTATATCATCCTTTTCGTTTTTATGTTTTTGTTTTATAAAAACTATAAAAATATTTCTGTTACAGAAAACACAAAAGTGCTTATGGAGCGGATCTTAAAGACACGAAAAACGGTTAAATACTATGTGATTTATAATCTTACCTTTATGTGTCTTGGTATTCCCCTAGCAGTAATTATGGAGCTGTCAAGTAATCCTGAAACACAAATTTTGATATCTGACATTAAATCTGAAGGCGAGAATAACATCTATATATTTTACCTAATTGTGGCTGTTCTCAGCCTTATTGCTATGGCTCTTATAACAATATTATTCTTAGGATTTTACTATCTTATTTACGGCCTCTTATTGAAGCGTTTAAAGATAAATTATAAAGAACTTAAGAAAATAGTTGATGTAGAATAGGACTACCAATCTCTTTTTTTATTGAGGGATTCATTTTCTAACAAGGCCTCTTTTGAAATCACTTTTAAAAATGAAGGGTGCTGTTCGATCGCATACTCAATTTTTTCAACAATTTGATCAATAGACTCTACGTCATAGTCGATTTCCAAGGGTGCTTTTATCTCCATAGACTGAAGAATATTCTTTTTCTTAATACGAATTCCTTTTTTATCAAATGAACGTCTAAACCCGTCTATCACAATCGGAACTACAATAGGCTTATAGCGTTTAATAATATGCGCAGTTCCTTTACGAATTGGCTTAAAAGGAGTAGTTGTTCCTTGTGGAAACGTAATAACCCAACCGTCGTTGAGTGCCTTATTTATGTTAGATATATCACTCATTTTGACTTGTCTATTAACATCCTCGCCAGATGACCTCCAAGTACGTTCAATACTTATGGATCCTGCGTAAGCAAATATCTTTGGAAGAAGTCCAGATTTCATTGTTTCTTTGGCAGCTACATAATAAATATTTAGCTTGGGATTCCATAGATAACCTACATTTTTAATATTATCGTCTCTACCGCTTAAGGCTGCATTAAATACATGAAACATCGCTACTACATCAGCAAAATATGTTTGGTGATTAGAAATAAATAAAACGTTTGTGTCTGGTAAATTTCTCAAAATTTCTGAACCTTCAATTTGAAGCTCGTTAAATCCTCTATATCGTCGGTGACTTAAGGTTCCTAAAATGCGAATAATCCATTTTTTAAGGATTAAATATTGCCCGAATATGTTTTTTTTAAATAAACCCATTTAAATTTTTGAAAAATTGATTTTGCAAACCTAAGCTATTTTTTTAAAACTAGATTTAACATCGTTTTAATTTCGATCAACACCATTGCGGTTGCGCCCCATACAACATGGCCATTAAATATAAATGATGGCACTAAATGAGGAACCCCTTCAGTATCCAAAACTGTAGAATTTACTTCAAAATCATCATTTAAAAAATCTGATATCGAAACTTCAATAACAGCCTCTACTTCAGACTCTTGTAATATAAATTTTAAAGGCAGTTTTGAAATCCCGACAAAGGGGTGAACTTGAAAATTACTAGGAGGAATATAAATAGGTGAGATCTCTCTGAAAACTGTAATTTTTTCAGACGATACTCCTATTTCCTCCCAAGTCTCTCGAACTGCGGTATCTTTCAAAGAAGCATCTTCTAATTCTGGTTTGCCCCCAGGAAACCCGACCTGAGCCGAATGAACTCCGTTATATACTTTTCTTAAGATTAAAACTATATTGGTGTCTCCTGTACTACTAGGGTAAAATAAGGAAAGTACCGCAGCCAGTTTTGCTGACTTACGCGCTTCTATAAAATGTTCAATAAGTTTTTTACGAAATGAGGGCGCCATTTTTAATTGCGTCTCTAGCCCTGGTAAACTAAGTTTATTTATTTCTGGGATTACTTTTTCAAATGCTTTAAATCTCATATATTGGAAATAAATTTCTAATAGCTATGCGCATCTTAATTATTTTCTTAGTATTTCTCTCTTTATATTGTTGTCAAGGTAAGAAAACTAGAATGATTACAAATGACGTTAACACAAGTATAGTAAAATCAATAAAAAATGACTCGATTATTGTATCAAAAGAGGCTGATTTTGTAGTAACAGATAAAAATGTGATGGAATTCCTAGTAGACTATGGTAAAAAAAACACAGAAAATACGCTACGAATAATAACTGATTATGGTTCTATTGATATCCTTTTGTTTAAAAATACCAAGTTTCATCGGGCGAACTTTGTATACCTCGCAAAAAAAAAATACTTCAATAACACTCAGTTTTACAGAGTCATTTCTAATTTTGTGATCCAAGGGGGTAATAGTGATGACCGTATTACTTTAAAAAAACGGCAAGCTATTGGCAAATACTTACTTCCTAACGACTACGATAAAGGATACAAGCACGACAGAGGCATGCTAAGTATGCCAAGCAAAAACATAGAAAACCCTTATAAGAAAGCCTCCCCTTTTGAGTTTTTTATTGTTCAACAAAAGGGCGGAGCGCACCACTTGGATGGCGATTATACTGTTTTTGGAAAAGTCATAAAGGGAATGGAGATAGTAGATCGAATTGCAGCAGTTCCTACTGATGCATCAGATTGGCCTCTACAAAACGTGTTTATAAAAGACATTTCAATCATAAAACAATAAAAATTAAGTAAATTGTAAAGATCATTTTAAAAATTTAAAAATAAACTCATGGATATTTCTGTACCAACCTCTTTTATTAAAGTATTTTACTTGAGTCTTTTAACCTTCGTTATAAGTTGTAAAAAGGACATGAAAATACAAAGTGAAAATATATTATTACAAGAATGGCAAGGCCCTTATGGAGGTGTCCCTGCTTTTGACAAAATGGATGTCAAAGACATTCAAGAAGCTGTAGAAAAAGGTATGGAACTCAACCTTTCGGAGATCGAAGCGATCGCAAATTCAACAAAAGAAGCTACTTTTGAAAATACTATAGAAGCTCTGGAACGTTCAGGTGCTGAATTAGATCGTGTTTTTTCATATTATGGAATTATGAGCAGTAACGTTTCGTCTGCTGAGTTTAGAGAGATTCAATCTAATTTAGCACCTAAATTATCCGTGTTTTCTTCTACTATAAGTCAAAACAAAGCATTATTTGATAGAATTAAAACTATTTATGATGCATCATTAATTAACGCATTGGAATCTGATAAACAGCGAGTACTATTACTTACTTATAATAGTTTTGCAATGAAAGGTGCAGAATTGGATGCCGAAAAAAAATTACGTTACGCCGCGATTGATGAAGAATTATCAACTCTGTACAATACATTTTCAGATAATGTACTTCACGACGAAGAAAATTATGTAACGTATTTGAATGCCTATCAATTAGATGGACTTTCTGAAGGGTTTATTAAATCAGCCGCCGCTATTGCCACTGAAAAAGAAAATGAAGGAAGCTATGCGATCACGAACACGCGTTCTTCTATGGATCCATTCCTTACCTATTCTACAAACAGAGACTTAAGAAAACTAGTTTGGACTAATTACTATGCTAGAGGAGATAACGGAGGGGATTACGACAATAATGTTATTATCGCAGAAATTTTAAAATTAAGACGTGAACGCGTTGAATTACTAGGATTTAAAAATTATGCCGAATGGCGTTTACAAGATCGAATGGCTAAAAATCCTGAAAATGCATTAGCATTAATGGAGGCTGTTTGGCCAGCTTCAGTTGCCCGTGTAAATGAAGAGGTGGCTGACATGCAGACAGTTGCAGATGCTAATGGAGATGGCATTACTATAGAGCCATGGGACTATCGTTACTATGCCGAAAAAGTAAGACTTGATAAATACGATTTAAACAGTGATGAGGTCAAACAATACCTTCAACTTGACAAGCTAAGAGATGCTATGTTTTATGTAGCAGGTCGCTTGTTTAATTATAACTTCAGTCCTGTGCCAGAAGGAAGTGTTCCTGTATTTCAAGAAGACGTAAAGGTGTGGGAAGTCACAGACAAAGACTCTGGAACACATATTGGGCTTTGGTATCTTGACCCATATGCGCGACAAGGAAAGCGATCTGGAGCATGGGCTACTACCTATAGAAGCCATACAACCTTTGATGGTAAAAAAACAGTGTTAGCTTCCAATAACTCAAACTTTGTGAAACCAGCGGCCGGAGAGGCTTTATTGGTCTCTTGGGATGATGCTACCACTTTCTTTCACGAATTTGGGCATGCTTTACATTTCTTTTCTTCAAATGTAAAATACCCAACATTAAATGGAGGAGTAAGAGATTATACGGAGTTTCAATCTCAACTTTTAGAACGATGGTTATCTACTGATGAAGTTATAAATCAGTTTTTAGTGCATTACAAAACAGGAGCTATTATTCCACAAGAGCTGGTTGTTAAAATTAAGAAAGCAGCGACGTTTAACCAAGGATTTGGAACTACCGAATATTTAGCTTCCGCCTTAATGGATATGAAACTTCACCTTGCTGATCCAGAAAATATTGATATTGACACATTTGAACGACAAACTTTAGCAGAACTAAAAATGCCCTCAGAACTTCCAATGCGCCATCGAACGCCTCATTTTGGACACGTATTTTCTGGCGAAGGCTATGCGACCGCTTATTATGGTTATATGTGGGCAGATGTACTTACAGCTGATGCAGCTGAAGCATTTCAAGAAGCTCCAGGTGGATTTTATGATAAAGAGCTAGCAAATCGATTGGTTAAATATTTATTTGAGCCTAGAAACTCTATAGACCCAGAAAAAGCCTATCGAAAGTTTAGAGGTAGAGATGCTAAAATTGAAGCCTTAATGAGAGACCGTGGATTCCCTGTAAATTAATAATCATTTAATTTTATAAAAAAGCTTATTCAATTGAATAAGCTTTTTTTATTTAATCAAAGTAAATATCTATTTGAACATTGCCTATTAATAGTTTTTATTTATAGCTTTGTGGTAATTATAATTATTATGACAATTACCCAACTCCATTATGTGTTAGCTGTTGCTGAACACCAAAATTTCACTAAAGCTGCCGAAAAATGTTTTGTAACTCAGCCAACCTTAAGTATGCAAATTCAAAAACTTGAAGACCAATTAGGTATTCAAATTTTTGATCGTAGTAAAAAACCCATTGAACTTACAGAAGTGGGAACGAAAATTGTAAATCAAGCAAAAAACATAGTCAATGAAGCCGATAGGATCAATGATATTGTAGATCAGCAAAAAGGATTTATAGGGGGTGAATTTAGATTAGGGATTATTCCAACGGTTATGCCAACTTTACTTCCTATGTTTTTAAAAACTTTTATAAAGCGCTATCCAAAAGTAAAATTAAAAATAGAAGAACTAACCACAGAAGAAATTGTTCAACGGATTAAAGATGGTCATTTAGATGCTGCAATTGCGGCAACTCCGTTAAAAAATGACCAAATAAAAGAACGTGTTTTATTTTATGAGCCTTTTGTGGGGTATGTTCCTAAAAACCATCGACTCTCTTCAAAGCAAAAACTTGAAGTTTCAGATTTAAATATTGATGAAATGCTTCTTTTAGAAGATGGACATTGTTTTAGGGATGGTGTTATAAATTTATGTAAAGCTTTGAAAGCACAAAATACGAATGAATTTCAGTTGGAGAGTGGAAGTATTGAAATGCTAATAAAGTTAGCCAATGAAGGAATGGGAATGACACTTCTACCCTATTTACACACTCTAGATTTGAAAGAAAATGAACAAGAAAACTTACGCTTTTTCAATGAACCCTCACCTGCAAGAGAAGTCAGCTTAATATATCATAAAAGTGAATTGAAGATTCAAATTACAGAAGCACTTCACACTATTATATCTGGAATCATTCGCGGGGCGATCGCCTTTCAAAACGTACAAATAATAAGTCCTATTGTTAAATAAAAAGAGCGACTTAAAAGCCGCTCTAATAGTTTACATATTAACTAAAGACTAATTCAAATAAACCATACATTGTTTCAAGTCAGGATTCACATGAACCAATCTTTGAATAAATAATTTTAATTCTTCAATTTCGTATGGGAGCAATCTTAATATCGCTTTTTGAACTTCTTTACAAAATAAAGACGGATCGAAACTAACTTTATTAAGTACCGTTTTGGTATACTCAAACATTGCTCTTGACATATTTATAAAAATTTAAATTATTAAAAAGTAATGTTATTGAATAGGCGAGTATTTAAAGTTATTTAATAAATATAAATCAATTTTTAGACCTAAAAATTAACTTTAACACTAAATTCTGATAAGATTATGATTTCAGCTTGACCGACCATTCAAATTCAAAAGAGGACACTTCGTCTCCATGTTTATCAACCCCAGCTGCTGTTAAATAAAAACGCTGACCTTCTCCAGTTACAATCGCTTTTTCAATTGCTGTATCTACAACAGCCCCTTGATTACAGGAAAATGTAATCAACCCTTTTGCTTTTTTACTGAAAGAGGCTTTATTGTTAACTACCAACATTGAGATAGATTTATTAGAAGCTTTGATTTTCATCATAAGCAAGGCTCCTGTTGATAATTCAGCTGCCATTCCTTGAACAGCCCAAAACATAGACCTAAAAGGGTTTTGGTTTATCCAGCGGTGCTTAACTACTACCACACACCTTTGATCGTCCAAAAACCTAGTTCTTACGCCTGTTAAAAAGGCGGATGGGAGTTTAAATGCTAAAAATAAATTAAGTTTTCTGGGTGTAAAAGTCATGTATATTATAGAACTAGTGAGCTAATATAGCAAAATTAAAATTAGTTCAAAATGTTAATTTAATGTTAATTTATAATACTATGCTATACATAATACCTTTTTATATATTAGATTCACCAAAAATGATAGATCAATGAAGATAGAAAACACAAAAGCACAAATGCGAAAAGGTGTTTTAGAGTTCTGCATATTATCGGTTTTAAAAAACCAAGATGCGTATGTTGCTGAAATTTTAAAAACACTGAAAGAGGCGAAAATGTTAGTGGTAGAAGGTACCATTTACCCCCTCCTCACCCGTCTAAAAAATGCTGGATTACTCAATTACCGTTGGGAAGAATCCACTACAGGTCCCCCTAGAAAATATTATGCACTCACTGAAAATGGGCAGTTATTTTTAGTTGAATTAACGAATACATGGAACGAACTTCATAATGCAGTCACTTTAGTAACCCTACCAAAAACCACAAAAAAATGAACAAAACTGTAAGTATAAATCTAGCTGGCATCTTTTTTCATATCGATGAAGATGCGTATGAAAAACTTCAAAACTATTTTGAAGCGATCAAAACATCACTTCAAAATACAGAAGGCGCCTCTGAAATTATTACAGATATTGAAGCCCGTGTTGCAGAACTGTTTTCAGAACGAATCAAAACAAGTCAACAAGTGATTTCCAACAGAGAGGTAAATGAAATTATATCAATCATGGGGCAGCCCGAAGATTATAAAATAGATAAAGACCCTGTTGAAGATGCCCCTAAAAAAAACAATTTCAACAACAATAAACGTCGCTTATTTAGAGACCCCGACAATTCCTATGTAGGTGGTGTATCTGCTGGATTTGGACATTACTTTGGAATCGACCCTCTGATTATCAGACTCCTTTGGGTAGTGTTAATTTTTGGTGCAGGTACTGGACTGGTTCTTTACTTAATTTTATGGATTTTAATCCCTGCCGCCAATACAACCGCCGAAAAACTATCCATGATGGGAAAGCCCGTTAACATTTCCAATATAGAAAAAAAAATAAAAGAAGAGTTTGGGAGTGTTAAAGAAAGTCTAGAACGTGTAAAAAACAGTGTCAATAACGGTCGATTAAATGATTTGGGCACCAATATTCAATCCAAATCCCGTATATTTTTTGAAGCGTTAGGAGATATTATTTTGCTCTTATTTAATGTGTTTATTAAATTCATCGGATTGATTTTTGTAATTTCTAGTATTATAGGCCTCATTGGATTTTTTATAAGCTTATTAACCGTTGGAGTCACCGGTATTTTTCACTTTCCAGGGCTTGACTTCGCCGATTTGGTTAACTCCTCTGGCTTAGCTCTTTGGTTAGTCTCTGTATTAGCCTTACTAATCACCGGTACTCCAATCGTATTCATGTTGTTTTTAGGACTGAGTATGCTATCAAAACGAGTCTCATTCTTTAACAAATACACTAAATTTTCACTTTTAGGAATTTGGTTGATCGCATTGATTACGCTCATCATTTTTGGCATGAAACAAGCAGCCGACTACAGAGTTGATGCAAGTGTGACCCAACAATCGGAATTGCCAATTACAAAAATGGATACCTTATATCTAGAAATGAAAGGCAACCCAATGTATTCAAAATATTTGCACCGTGATACTGATTTAAATATCATATATGATGAAGCGAATACGAAACAAATTTATGGCTCTGATCTCCGTCTTATTGTGAAGTCCACAAAAGATTCTATAGCAACGATTTCTGTCGAAAAAATAGCCTTAGGAGTCAATTATGTAAGTGCACAACAAAGAGCTAAAGACATAGACTATAATTATGAATTTAAAAATAATACGTTATATCTGGATGGTTTTTTCCTAACCGAAATAGACCATAAATTTAGAGGTCAAAACGTTGAAGTTATATTACATCTACCAATTGGCAGTGTCTTGTATCCAGATGAAAACACCTATTCGTACCATCGAAACAGTCCAAGTTATAATGATATCTTAGACAATGGAAGCGAAGAACATTTTTTAAAAGTTGCCCATAAATCCATGCGTTGTTTGGATTGCCCTAACCTAAATGAATATTAATAACCTAAAACCAAATTATTATGATGACACTTATTAAGCTAATTAGTATCGCTATTGTAGCTCTTGCTTTTAATTCCTGCCAAATCAACCCATTTTCGTTTAACAGTGGCGTTCGTGGAAACGGTGAGGTGGTCTCCGAGCAACGAACTTTAACTGAATCGTTTCATACAATCAAAGTAAGTACAGGAATCGATCTCTTTTTAACACAAAGTGAGACCCCAAGTCTTTCAGTTCAGTCCGACGAAAACATACAGGAACTAATCATCACTGAAGTTGAAAATGGAACGCTTAAAATTTATATTGATTCGAAAACCCACCATGTATCCGCAAAAAAAGTAATGGTCCACCTCAAAACAATTGAAAGTATCAATTCCTCGAGCGGTAGCTACGTTTATAGTACCAACACACTTAAAATTCCGAGTCTCGATTTAAAATCATCGAGTGGAAGTGAGATGAAACTATCTGTGGATACCAAAAAAATATCGGGTCGAAGTTCGAGTGGAGCGGTCATGAAACTCGAAGGTCATACAAAAGATTTTGTTGGTAAATCATCTAGTGGAAGTCAAATAAATGCTTCAAAATTAATTGCAGATTTTTGTGAAGCCGACGCGTCGAGCGGAGCCGATTTATCCGTAAATTGCTTAGAATCATTTAATGCGAATGCCTCAAGTGGAGGATACATTAAAAATTATGAATCCTCTATAAAAACAGTCGTTAATTCTTCTTCGGGTGGTCAAATAGATACAAAAAAATAACCCCAATGGAATCTAATTATTCAAAACTTTTTGCTGGAAGTTTTATTGTTGCACAACGCATCGTACAAAACTTAAAAGAACAAGGCATCTCACCTATTGTCAAAGATGAAACCGAATCTGCAAGGCTTGCAGGCTTTGGCACATCAACTTACGGACTTCAAGAGTTATATGTACATGCTTCTGAAAAAGTAAAAGCAGAAACAATTGTGGCCAAAACACTAGCAGAATTCTAAATTAAATAAGCGTATTTATTAATTTAAATTATGACTTTACATTAAACATTGTATTTTAGTAGATCACAATCCATTCTGTATGACCATGAAAAACATATGTCTTTATCTAAGTTTATTCTCGCTATTTATTGGTTCAAGTCAATCTGTAAAAGTTCCTGTCGACACCCTAGTTAGTACGACTCACTCCACTACAATAAAAGGGGTGAATTTTAATTATACTGCTGAAACTGGCATGCAACCTGTTTGGGATAAGGAAGGCAAACCAATTGCTAGTTTGTTCTACACCTATTACACACGAAATAATATAAAAAACAGAGCGGAACGTCCCTTACTCATTTCGTTTAATGGCGGTCCAGGTTCAGCCTCCGTATGGATGCACATAGCTTATACAGGCCCTCGTATTTTAAATGTCGATTCTGAAGGCTATCCTGTACAACCTTATGGTTTTAAAAACAATCCAAACTCTATATTGGACAAAGCTGATATTGTTTTTGTAAATCCTGTAAATACAGCCTACTCAAGAATGCTCCCAAATAATGAAGGAGAACTACCAGACCGAGAACAATTTTTTGGAATCAATGAAGACATTAAGTATTTAGCAGAATGGATTAATACATTTGTGAGCAGGAAAAACAGATGGGAATCTCCAAAATATATCATTGGAGAAAGCTATGGAGGTACTCGCGTGATGGGATTATCTTTAGAATTACAGGAAAATCAATGGATGTACCTAAACGGAGTTATTTTAGTATCTCCAGCTGATTATAAGGTATTACGAGTCGGTGGACCTGTATCTTCTGCGTTAAATCTCCCCTATTATACGGCAACTGCTTGGTATCACAAACAACTTCCTGAAGCACTTCAATCAAAAGATTTATTAGAAATCCTCCCCGAGGCTGAAGCCTTTGCTACTAACACACTATTACCTGCATTGGCAAAAGGCGGCTTTGTTGAGGTCTCAGAAAAAATGAAGATCAGTGAAAAATTAGCTTATTATTCAGGGTTGAAACAGAAAGTAATTTTACAACACAACCTAGACGTCCCTAATTCATTTTTCTGGAAAGAACTTTTGAGAGATGAAACCGGACAAACTATAGGACGATTGGACTCCCGTTACCTTGGGGTTGATAAAAAAGAGTCCGGTGACAGACCCGATTATAGTGCAGAACTATCCTCTTGGCTTCATTCGTTTACACCCGCTATAAATCATTATGTTAAAAGTGAATTACGTTTTGTAACAGATTTAAAATACAATATGTTTGGAGACGTACGACCATGGAATAATGACGGTGACAACACACGTGATAACCTAAGATTAGCGATGGCACAAAACCCATACTTACAAGTACTAAACCAATCCGGATACTACGATGGCGCTACAACTTACTTTAACGCAAAATATACATTATCTCAAATAGACCCTAGTGGTAAAATGAAAGAGCGCTTTCACTTTAAAGGCTACAGAAGTGGGCATATGATGTATTTAAGAGAAGAAGATTTAATTCAGGCTAATGAAGACTTAAGAGAATTTCTTGAAATCTCATCTGCTAACGGTAAGTCCGCAAGATACTAATGAGAACTCCCCTAGTAAGTGTTATAGTACCTTTCAAAAACACAGCTGATTATTTAGAGGACTGTTTGGAATCAATATTAAAACAGACACTTACAAATTGGGAACTACTTATTGTCGATGACGGATCTACTGATGAGAGTCAAAAATTGGTTCAGAAATATGCTAACAAAGACAGCAGAATACAGCTGTTTAAAAATGATGGTAATGGAATAATTGAGGCCTTAAGAACGGCCTACCGCCATGCAAAAGGCACATATGTAACACGAATGGATAGTGACGATATAATGGCCGACAATAAACTTGAAAGCTTACAAAAATCACTAATATCTAACGGGAAAGGCCACCTAGCTATAGGAAATGTAAGTTATTTTTCTAAAGTAGGAATTGGAGATGGATATAAACGCTATGAAACTTGGCTAAACTCATTAACCAAAACGGGAACTAATTTTAATGAAATTTATAAGGAATGTGTAATTCCATCGCCTTGCTGGATGGTCTATAAATCCGACTTAGACAATTGTGGGGGATTTGCTCCCAATGTGTACCCAGAAGATTATGACTTGGCATTTCGCTTTTTTAAATATGGCCTCAAATGTATTCCTTCTAACAAAGTACTACACTACTGGAGGGACTACCCTATTAGAACCTCTAGGGTAGATGAGAACTACGCCGAAAACTCTTTCTTAGAACTTAAAGTCAACTACTTTTTAGAGCTATCCCATCAAAAAGAAAAACAACTAATTATTTGGGGAGCAGGAACCAAAGGAAAAAAAATAGCTCGCTTGCTAATTGAAAGAAATATAAAATTTGATTGGATTTGTGACAATCCAAAAAAAATAGGGAAAACTATTTATAATCAAACATTAAAGCCTACCGACTATTTAAGTACCCTAAAAAATGCTCAAAGTATTATATCCGTAGCAAATCGTGAGGCTCAATTAGAAATAAAACACATTTTAACGACTTTAGAGTTAATAGATTTAGATGATTATTTCTTCTTCTGTTGAGTGAATCAAAGTTTAGTTTTTTATATTTGACAAATCAATTAAACGGATGCAGTTTTTACACCCAGAATATTTCTATGCTCTACCAGCACTACTCATCCCCATTTTCATTCACTTATTTCAACTAAGACGTTTTAAAAAGTATGCATTTACAAATGTTGCTTTACTGCAAAAATTAAGGTTTCAAACCAGAAAAAGTTCACAAATAAAAAAATGGCTAGTTCTTATTTTGAGACTCTTGGCTATCGCTTGTATTATTTTAGCGTTTACCCAACCTTATTTTTCTAATCAGAAAGCAACTGACAATACGTCTGAAACCGTAATTTATTTAGATAATTCTTTTAGCATGCAAGCCCTTGGAGCAAATGGTCCTTTATTAAAAAGAGGGATTCAGGATGTTATTGATGGTATTGAAGAAACAAAGAAAATTAGTGTATTTACTAATGAGAATAGCTATGAATCAATTACACTTAAAAACCTGAAAAATAAATTACTTAACATAAGTTACAGTCAAGACCAACTAAGCTTAAACAATGTGATTTTAAAAGGGACTTCGCTGTTTTCTAATTCTAAAAGCAGTTTAAAAACTCTTTTAGTGGTATCAGACTTTCAAAAACACGACCAAAATTTATTAACAGAAATAGATACTACGATTAAAGTCATTTTTGTGCCACTGAAGCCCTTAAACACAGCTAATGATTACATAGATACTATTTCAATAGAGTCCTCATTAAATTCTAACACAGAGATAAATGTCACAGCAAAGACCAACGATAAAAACAAAGACAGTATTGCTGTAACTTTATTTGAAGGAAATAAAAAAATTGGGAAATCAATTTTAGAAAAATCAAAAGGCTATCAAACGTCTTTTGAAGTTCAAACTAAAAAAGGATTCAAAGGTAAATTTTCTATAGAGGATAGTCAGATATATTATGACGACAACTTCTATTTTAGTATTCCAAAAACAAGTAAAATTTCCGTTCTGGCTATAAATGATCAAACGAGTGCTAATTTTTTAAGTAAAATATATACCAAAGATGAATTTGTATTTAAAAATCAAGATTATAAAACATTAGACTTTAGTGAAATTAAAAATAATAATTTAATAGTACTAAACGGGATAAATAATATTTCTTTGGTATTAAAAAACAGCCTAAAAGACTTCATGAATTCAGGAGGAATTGTATTAATGATCCCAGGAAGCAAAGGAGATGTCTTATCGTATAACCAGTTAATATCTACACAAACAAAGCACTCTCTAAAACCTCTAAAACTACAAGAAAAAAGTATTACTGGAATTGAATTTAATCATACTGTTTTAAAAGATGTGTTTAAAACAAAAGTGTCAAATTTTCAATACCCGTCGGTTAAAAGCTACTACCCTGTGACTGCCTCGTCCAATAAAATACTGACTTTTGAAGACCAACAAGCTTTTTTATCTCAGTTTAATTCACTTTTTGTGTTTACTGCTTCATTAGATGCTGTTAACTCTAACTTCAAAAACTCTCCATTAATTGTCCCAACTCTTTATAACATCGGAAGACTTAGTCTAAGAAATCTACCACTACAGTACTGGACAGGAGAGAAAAACACCTTTGATCTCAAAGTCAACTTACAAAAAGATCATATTTTAAAACTTAGTCGTAACAAAGAAGAATTTATACCTCTGCAATCAAACTTCAATTCAAAAGTACAAATTACAACAGATGAAATGCCAAACGAACCAGGACATTATGCTGTTATAAAAAATAGTGATACTATAACACATATTAGCTACAACTATAATCGAAAAGAAAGCCTTCTTATTTACGATAACTTTTTGGATATTGAAGGAGTGATTATAAACAATTCTCTAAACATTGTACTTAAAAATATAAATTCTGAGTCGAATGTAATGAGGTTATGGAAATGGTTTATTATTTTTGCTTTAATATTATTAGCTTTTGAAATGCTCATCTTAAAATACTTTAAATGAACGTACTTATAAAATCAGCTACCATACTTGATGACAAAAGTGATTTCCATAATCAAACTCAAGATATCTTACTTGAAAACGGTTTCATTACTGAAATTGCTAACTCTCTCAAAAACCCAAATAAATATCCTATCATTAGTCTAGAAAACCTTCACGTGTCAAGTGGTTGGTTTGACAGTAGTGTGTCATTTGGAGAGCCTGGGTTTGAAGAACGTGAAACACTATCAAATGGATTAGAAGTTGCAGCAGGATCTGGATTTACAGATGTTGCACTTAACTCGAATACCAATCCTGTAATTGATTCTCATTCAGATATATCTTTTGTGATTTCAAAATCCTCAAATGCCACGACCAAACTCCACCCTATTGGAGCTCTGACAAATGAAAGTAAAGGTACTGATCTGGCAGAATTATTTGACATGAAAACGGCAGGAAGCGTTGCCTTTGGAGATTATAAAAAACCCATTAAAAACCCCAATCTACTTAAAATCGCCTTGCAGTATGCCTCTAACTTTAATGGAGTTGTACACTCCTTTCCTCACGAAGCTAAGGTGGCCACAAAAGGGGTTATGAACGAAAATATAACAAGTACCAGACTTGGACTTAAAGGATTGCCAGCGCTGGCTGAAGAATTACAAATTGTTAGGGATTTATTTATATTAGAATACACAGGTGGAAAATTACACATCCCTACAATTTCAACAAAAAAATCTGTGGAGCTAATCCGCGATGCCAAATCAAAAAAACTAGATGTTAGTTGTAGTGTCGCTATCCACAACCTGCTCTATACAGATGAAAAATTAATTGATTTTGACACAAACTTTAAAGTTAATCCTCCTTTAAGATTAGCATCAGATTCTGAAGCTCTAATAGAGGGACTGAAAGATGGAACCATTGACATGGTAACATCTGATCACAACCCCATAAACATTGAATATAAAAAAACAGAATTTGAATATGCCAAAAATGGTACGATCGGATTAGAAAGTGCCTTTGGCGCTTTAAATTCATTGTTTTCTACAAAAAAAACAATCCAGCTCCTTACCAAAGGAAAAGAACGATTTGGGGTGGAAAACTCAATCATCAAAATTGGTAGTCTAGCCCATTTGAGTTTATTTAATCCAACTAAAAACTATGTTTTTGAAAGTAAACACATTCGTTCAAAATCAAAAAACTCATTGTTTATTGACACAAAACTAAAAGGAACAGTTTATGGTATTATTGCCAATAACAAAACCTCAATAACAATTTAATGTTAGAAAATAAAGATGTTAAGTTAGGTAAAAGCATCGCTGTCATAAGCTATTTTTACCTTATTGGTGTTCTCATCGCTTACCTTACAAATTCAGATAAAAAAAGTATGTTTGCTTATTTTCATATTAGACAATCTTTAGGACTCTGGCTTTCATTTATGGCTTTAGGATATCCTATTGGTTATTTTGATAATTGGCAAATCACATATTCATTTTGGATAGCCTTCAGTATTTTGTTTATTTATGGGTTTTCAACAGCCCTTTCGGGTAAAATGATACCAATTCCGCTTGTTGGAAAAATATATCAAAAAGCGTTTAAAAAAATTCATTAAATGATTAAAGAACTACCATTAGAACACACCAGTAGACCTTCAACTTTAAAAGAAAATGCGCCATTATTAATTATGCTTCATGGCTATGGAAGTGATGAAAATGATTTATTTTCATTTGCAAATGAGCTTCCTGAAGAACTGTTTATAATTTCACTAAAAGCTCCTTACCCGCTACAACCCCATGGAAACGCTTGGTATGCGATTAATTTTGATGCGGAGCAAAACAAATGGAATGACAATGATCAAGCTAAACTATCAATGGAACTACTCATTGAATGCATTGACATAATCTGTGAAACACATCCAGTTAATAAAAATAATATATCCTTGCTTGGGTTCAGTCAAGGAACAATTCTGGGAATGGCTACAGCACTAAACCACCCCTCCAAAATTAAAAATGTGATTGGACTAAGTGGATACATAAACCACGACATACTACCCAACAACACTAACGATTTAGACTATTCAAATCTAAACTTTTATTGTTCTCATGGCACAGTAGATCAAGTCATCCCAATAGATTGGGCACGACAAACCCCCGTATTTCTCAAATCACTAAATATAAAACACACCTATAGTGAATTCCCTGTAGGGCATGGAGTCGCTCCAAAGAACTTCTACGAACTAAGAGACTGGATCTCAACAAAAATTTAGTGGTGATTAATCAATAATTGGGTTTTAAAGTTAAAAACACAACTGTGATGTTTTGAAGACTGTTATTTAAACATTCTTATCCTCCAAGTTTTCAATTTTTGTCTTGAATTTTTTTATATCAGTTTCGTACTTATCAATAATACTTTTGGAATTAACATATTGAAATACATTAACCAAAAGAGAAAACAGTAAAAGGTATAATAAGATATTTTTTTTCATTTTAAATAGATATTTGTAATTGATCATAAGCAATTTTCACATTATCGGGAAGTTTTTTTTCGACTGCATCGTGAAAACCTAAATGATGACTAATATGAGTTAAATAAGCTTTTTTAGGGTTTACTAATTTTATAAAAGCTAATGCTTCTTTGAGGTTAAAATGAGAAACATGAGGTTCAATACGTAAGGCGTTAATAACCAAAACATCTAAATTTTTTAGTTTCTCAACTTCGGCTTCTGGAATAGTTTTAGCATCCGTTATATAAGCAAAATTATCAATCCTATACCCAAATATTGGTAAAGTGTTATGCAGTACATTGATAGGAATAATAGTTTTACTTCCGGTTATAAAAGAGTTCTTTGAGATCTTATGGTCATTCAAAGTAAGTACACCTGGATATTTATTTTCTTTCTTAAAAATATAATCAAATCGTTTGTAAAGCGACTTCAAAACACGTTCATCAGCATAAATATCTATAGCACCTTGTCTGTAAAAAAAGGGTCTTAAATCGTCTAAACCAGCAGTGTGATCGCTGTGTTCATGAGTAAAAAGAACAGCATTAATTTCGGAACAATCCGTTCGTAACAACTGCTGTCTAAAGTCTGGGCCACAATCAATTAAAATTGAGAAATCAGACCATTGAACCAAAACAGAAACTCGAAGGCGTTTATCCTTGGGGTTATCACTTAGACAAACAGGGTGATTACTCCCTATAATAGGAATGCCTTGCGAAGTTCCGGTGCCTAAAAATGTGATTTTCAATTCGTTTTTAATTTTAACAAAAATAGTCTATTTTTTTTTGTAAGATTATCTAAAATAGTACATTTGTGTATAAACCAACTCCTTAAAATCGAAGATGGAAATAACCCTAAAAGGAGATGCTAAAATAGAAAGCATCCCATCACTTAAAGACAAAGCGTTAAGAATTAATCTAAATGAGAATATATACGGGACTTTTGCCGAGATAGGAGCTGGACAAGAAACAGTAAGACAATTCTTTAGAGCTGGTGGTGCATCAGGAACAATTGCAAAAGCAATGTCTGCTTATGACAAATCCTTTAGTGATGCCATTTATGGTAACGAAAAAAACCAACGATATGTAACCGAAGATCGTTTAAAGAAAATGCTGTCTCATGAGGTTAAACTTATCGAAGATAGACTTTCTAGAGATCAATATCCTAATAAAATGTTTTTCAGCTACGCAAATACAGTGGCTACAATAGATTTTGCAAAACGCTTTAAAGGTCATGGTTGGGTTGGAATTAAATATCAAATTGACTCAGAACAAGAAGAGTATAACGAAATCACACTTCACATACGTTTTAAAGAAACAGATGCTCGATTACAACAAGAAACACTCGGTAAATTAGGTACTAATTTAATTTATGGTGCATATTATAAATACAATAGGCCTAAAAAACTTTTAAGATATCTGTACGACCATATAGATAAAGACCAATTAGAAATTGACACTATAAACTTCTCAGGTCCTGAATTTAAAGACGTTGACAATAGGCTAATGAGCCTCCAGTTACTGAAAAATGGAATGACAGATGCCGTTATGTTTTCCCCTGACGGAAACAATGTATTGCCTGCTCGAGTGTTATACAAAAAAAATATCTTGGCTTTTAGAGGGAGTTTTAGACCAGTAACTAAAGTAAACATGGATATGTATGAGAAATCATATGAAATGTTTATTAATGAAAATAAAGTTCAGAAAGAAAAAACTCAAGTCGTTTTTGAAATCACATTGTCAAACTTAAGAGCCTCTGGAGGCGAAATTGACGAGCAAGACTTCATGGACCGAGCAAGATTACTTTGTTCATTGGGTCAAACAGTTTTAATCTCTAACTTTCAAGAGTATTATAAGCTTGTTGAATACTTTAACTTGTACTCAAAAAACCGGATGGGATTAGCCATGGGGATTAATAATTTGATTGATATTTTTGACGAAAAATATTATCGTCATTTAAGCGGTGGCATTTTAGAAGCCTTCGGGAAACTTTTTTATAAAGACTTAAAAGTTTACTTATACCCAATGCTAAATGAAAATAAAACAATGACGACCAGTGATGACCTTAAAGTGCATCCACGAATGAAAGAGCTTTATAAGTTCTTTAAGTTTAATGGTAAACTAGTGGATATAAAGAACTACGACCCAGAAATACTTAATATTTTTTCTAGAACGGTCCTTAAAATGATTTCTAAAGACGAGCACGGATGGGAAGAGATGCTTCCTGAAGGGGTTGCTGATATCATAAAAGAACAAAAGCTATTTGGGTACGAAGCCTAATTAAATAAAAAAACGGCCATTTGGCCGTTTTTTTTATTTAAGAATTTGAGCTGTATGCTCTTTCGTTTTTACTTTTAAAATAATATCCTCTATTAGTCCTCGTTCATCAATTACAAAAGTAGTTCTGTGAATACCATCATATTCCTTACCCATGAACTTTTTTGGGCCCCAAACTCCAAACGCCGTAATTACCGTCTTGTCCTCGTCTGCTAACAATGGATAAGGGAATTTATATTTTTCCTTAAAATTAGACTGTCTTTTAGCACTATCTGCACTAACTCCTAAAACATCATAACCTAATGCTGTAAAACGGCTGTAGTTATCACTTAAATTGCAAGCTTCTACAGTACACCCAGGAGTACTTGCTTTTGGATAAAAAAACAAGACAAGCTTCTTTCCTTTATAATTATCTAATGATATTGAGTTCCCTTTCTCATCTAAGCAGTTGAAAACTGGAGCGGCATCTCCTATTTTTAGTGTAGTCATAATTAGTATATTTGAATATCATTACAAATATATAAGAATGACAAAAGCAGAGAAAGTAAAATTTGTTATAAAAACCTTAAAAGATTTTTATCCAGAAATCCCTATACCACTAGACCACAAAGACCCTTATACCCTATTAATCGCAGTCTTGTTATCTGCACAATGCACAGATGTTCGTGTAAACAAAATAACACCTCAATTATTTGCAAAGGCAGATAATCCCTATGACATGGTTAAAATGACCGTTGAAGAAATAAAGCAGATCATAAGACCTTGCGGCTTATCTCCGATGAAAAGTAAAGGGATTTATGGGTTATCAAAAATTATAATTGAGTCTCATAACGGAGAAGTCCCTAAAAGCTTCAGCGCATTAGAGGCCTTACCAGCCGTTGGACATAAAACCGCTAGTGTAGTGATGGCACAAGCATTTGGCGTCCCTGCATTTCCTGTGGATACACATATTCATCGTTTAATGTATCGCTGGAATCTTACTAATGGTAAAAATGTAAAACAAACTGAAAAAGACGCTAAACGGTTATTCCCTGAAGAACTATGGAATGACCTTCACCTTCAAATAATTTGGTACGGCCGTGAATATTCACCCGCTCGCGGATGGAATTTAGACGCGGATATAATCACCAAAACCATTGGAAGAAAGACAATAATTGATGGGTATTACAAATAAAAAATCTTGATTTTTATCAGGATTTAAGGTTCACATACTAATTTAGAATAGTTTCAAATTTCAAACCATTGTAAGCAGACACTTTAAAAGCCTTTGAAAAATTTAAAATAAAACTTATAGTTTCTGTCTTGGGTTTAAAATCGTTTGAATGTGTGGGTTTTTTAGAGTAAATTTTTGCCATTAGCCTGTCATATTTAGTTAGTAATAAGTATAACGACAAAAAAATTAAATTATTTTATCAAAACTTAATTTGTTAAAATAATATTATTTGATTCGATTAATTTTCGAAGATTAATCAATGCATAGCGCATTCGTCCTAAAGCCGTATTTATAGAAACAGAAGTATTTTCTGATATTTCCCTAAAGCTCATGTCGTTATACATTCGCATTTTAAGTACCGTTCGTTGATCCTCCGGAAGCTCTTCTACTAAGTTTCTGATGTCATCATGAATTTGAGAACGAACTAATTCCGCCTCAGCATTTAAACTGTCATCGCTTAACACTGAAAATATATCAAAATCTCCATTATTATTAAATTTAGGCATGCGGTTATTTTTTCTGAAATAATCGATCACCAAGTTATGTGCTATACGCATGACCCAAGGCAAAAACTTACCCTCTTCATTATACTTGCCAAGTTTTAAAGTTTTAATTACTTTGATAAAGGTGTCTTGAAATACATCTTCAGTAACATCTCTATCATAAACTTTTGAAAAAATAAAACTATAAAGGCGTTGTTGATGTCTGTTTATAAGAACTGTGAGAGCAGATTCATCTCCATTTATATAATTGCTAACGAGTATAGCATCGCTTAAAGATTTTGAATTCATAACATAACTTTTTTGAAGTACACATGGATGCGTACTGGGTTCTTAAAAGAATAAAAAGTAATGTTATACTATAAGCCTAAATTTAATATTATTATCAAATATAACAACATTCTCGCTTTGTATGCAACTTTATTGGTTTTTTTTTAACATGAAGTAGACCCCAAAGGCTTTAATAATTTTTATAATAATGGTATCTTTGTGTTCAAATTTTAAATTAATTAATGTCAATAGATCTTTCAAAGCTAAGTCCAAAAGAACACATTCTAATTAAAGGAGCAAAACTTCATAATCTTAAGAATATTGATGTTGCCATCCCTCGTCATAAATTAGTAGTAATTACCGGACTTTCTGGCTCTGGAAAATCTAGCTTGGCTTTTGACACCTTATATGCTGAAGGCCAACGACGTTATGTGGAAAGCTTGTCAAGTTATGCTAGACAGTTTCTGGGACGGTTACATAAACCAAATGTAGACTACATTAAAGGAATTGCACCTGCAATAGCAATTGAACAAAAAGTAAATTCAACCAACCCAAGGTCAACAGTTGGAACAACGACAGAAATTTATGATTACTTGAAATTGGTCTTTGCCCGTATTGGAAAAACCATTTCTCCAAGCTCGAACAACATCGTAAAAAAAGACACGACTAGCGATGTTATAAAATATATTAAAACACTTAATGTTGGAGATAAACTACTACTTCTAGCTCCAATCCACTTAGAAGAAGGGCGAACACTAGAAAACAAACTACAAGCACTTGTCCATCAAGGATTTGCAAGAATTAAAGTGGACAACAACGTTGAACGCATTGAACAGATCGAAGATTTTAAAAAAAGCTCTGAAACAATTAGTTTAGTAGTAGACAGAATTATTGTAAAAGAGGATACAGACTTTTACAACCGTTTAGCAGATGCTATTGAAATGGCTTTCTTTGAAGGAAAAGGACGTTGTATAATTGAACAAATAAAAGATTCAAAAGCTCGTGAATTTAGCAATTCATTTGAATTAGATGGCCAAAAGTTTTTAGAGCCAAACCCACACCTATTTAGTTTCAATAATCCATATGGTGCTTGTCCAAAATGTGAAGGATATGGGGACGTAATTGGTATTGATAAGAGTTTAGTAATTCCTAACACCTCACTTTCAGTTTATGAAAATGCGCTTTTTCCATGGCGAGGAGAAACTATGAAGTACTACAGAGACCTTCTTGTAAATAACAGTTATAAGTTTGACTTTCCAATCCATAAACCCTATTTTGAGTTAGAACCAAAAGATCAAAAATTAATTTGGACTGGAAACAGTCATTTCACAGGGCTTAATTCCTTTTTTGAAGAACTAGAATCTAAGGCATATAAGGTTCAAAATCGAGTAATGTTGTCACGTTATCGTGGAAAAACTAAATGCAGTGAATGCCAAGGAAAAAGGTTAAGAAAAGAAGCTAATTACGTAAAAGTTGGGGGCGCATCTATCTCTGACCTAGTAGAGATGTCACTAAAGGATTTGAAACGCTTTTTTGAAAGTCTTAAATTAGACTCTAAAGACAAAGAAATTGCAAAACGTCTATTAAAAGAAATTCATAATCGCTTAGATTTCTTAACAAATGTAGGACTCGATTATTTAACTCTAAACAGGAAATCAAATACACTTTCAGGAGGAGAAAGCCAACGAATAAATCTCGCTACCTCTCTTGGGAGCAGTCTTGTAGGGTCAATGTATATCTTAGACGAGCCAAGTATTGGTCTTCACTCTAAAGACACTGAACGTCTTATTAATGTACTCAATGCCTTGCGAGATTTAGGAAACACTGTTATTGTAGTTGAACACGACGAAGCGATTATGGAATCTGCTGACTACATAATTGATATTGGACCAGAAGCGGGAACGTTTGGTGGCGAAGTTTTGGCTAGTGGAAGCTATAAATCTCTTCTAAAAAGTAATACTTTAACAGCTCAATACCTCAACGGAGCTCTAAAAATAGAGGTCCCTAAAAAAAGAAGGAACACTAAATACCACATAACAGTAAAAGGAGCTAGAGAACATAATTTAAAAAATATTGATGTAAAATTCCCGTTAAACATGTTAACTGTTGTGACTGGGGTCTCAGGAAGTGGAAAAAGCACATTAGTTAAAAAAATCTTATATCCAGCACTGCTCAAATTAATTGGAGGCTATGGAGAAAAAGCAGGCGATTTCACCTCAATTGATGGGAATTTTAGTACAGTTAAATTTATAGAGTTTGTAGATCAAAACCCTATAGGAAGGTCATCAAGATCCAACCCTGTAACCTACATAAAAGCCTATGATGATATTCGTGCTTTATTTGCTAAACAAAAACTAAGTACCTTAAGAAACTACCTACCTAAACATTTCTCTTTTAATGTTGATGGAGGGCGTTGCGATACTTGTAAAGGGGAAGGTGCTGTCACAATCGAAATGCAATTCATGGCAGATGTTCAGCTTAGATGCGATGCTTGTAATGGAAAACGATTCAAAAAACAAATATTAGAAATCAAGTTTCATACTAAAACAATAGATGATATTTTAAACATGACCATTGATGATGCAGTTGCGTTTTTCGATACACATAAAGTTCCCAGAATAAAAACTAAACTTCAACCACTTCAAGACGTAGGACTTGGATATGTAACTTTAGGACAAAGTTCTTCTACTCTATCTGGAGGAGAAGCACAACGAATAAAATTAGCTTCTTTTTTAGGAAAAGGTTCAAAATCAGAAACAGGCTTGTTCATTTTTGATGAACCAACAACTGGACTTCATTTTCACGATATTAAAAAACTTTTAAAATCCTTTAATGCATTAATTGAAAATGGACACTCTATATTGGTCGTAGAGCATAATCTAGAACTTATTAAATGTGCGGACCATGTCATAGATCTAGGTCCAGAGGGGGGAGCAAACGGAGGCTATCTTTTAGCGGAAGGAACCCCTGAAGTTGTATCAAAAGTTTCTAACTCATCAACTGGGAATTTTCTAAAAAACAAACTAGCTTAAGTTCACGATAACTAATATTAACTTATTATTAAAAGATGTTTGGCACACTGTTTGATATAAGTGAAGAAACCAGAATATTTTATAACGATAAAATTATTTTAGTTAGTTAGTTAGTTAGTTAGTTAGTTGAAAGCTCCGTAGTTGAATATCCCAAATCACTACGGAGTTTTTCTGTTTAATCAATAAGCTTTTCGGATAGCTTAAAAGTTAAACGCCTACGACTGTAGTGTTCAAGGCCTATTGACTCTACTTTTAAACTATTACTCTTGTAAGCATCAAAATGACTAATTAGACAAATACGAAGTGATTCTGCGTCAGTGTACTTAAAATAGGCACCACTACAGGTCGAAACTAATATGTCTTGTATATCAGACTCTTTGGGGCCTAGAGCAATGATAGGGCGTTTAGAGGCCATGTATTCAAATAGTTTGCCTGGGATTATATATTGTGTTTCTTTAGAGTCTTCTTCTATAAGCAGTAATAACTGAGTGTTTTTTTGATATAATAAAGCCTCACTATGAGAAACATACCCCATCTGACGGGTATATCCATCCAGACCAAAAAACTTGATAGAGTCTAAAACACTTTCACTTACATGACCAATTAAATTTAATTGAAAAGCTTCAGAAAACTCCGTTGATTGATTAACCATCTCAGAAAGAATTTTCCATAAAACATGGGGATTTCTCCCCTCAAGCAAGGATCCGATATGAGATAAAGTGAACTTTGAATCTAGTTTACTGTTTTTAATAATTTCAAAGTCATAACCATTGGTTATAACAGAAATAGGAGTCGCTGAGAGTCTGGAGAATATTGCTTTTGTTTGGGGACTTGTTACAATAATTTCGTCAGATTCGTTAAGAACAGATGATTCTAGTTGTTCATGCTTATGTTTAGATAGTGGGGTAAGTTTTAGTTTTTTATGATAGCCTATCTGAGTCCATGGATCTCTAAAGTCCGTAATCCATTTAAGTTGATGCATTCGCTTTAACTGTAATCCAATTAAATGCAGACTATGCGGAGGTCCTGTGGTAATAATTGTATCAATCTTATGGGTTTTAATATAATCATACAAAAAAGAAACTGAAGGTTTTACCCAAGAAACTCTGGCATCCGGAATAAAAAAATTACCACGAATGAATAAGAGTATTTGTTCTAAAATGGTTTGTTTTTTCTCCCCATTAATTATACCCTTAGATAATTTACTAGTTTTTGACTTAGAGACTAATTGAGCCCACTTATAAGGCTCATTAATTGGTTTTTGTATCACTTCTAGCTTAGAACTCACCTCCGAAACCATGGATGTATCAATAATTGGATAATTTGGGTTTTGGGGACAATAAACGATGGGTTCTATTCCAAATTCGGGTAAATACTTCACAAACTTTAACCACCTTTGAACACCAGGACCTCCTGCAGGGGGCCAATAATATGTGATTATTAGAACTTTTTTCACGATTGTATTCTATGAGTTAAAACCACTTGACCAAGAATTAAGACCAATAGCATAATAGTACTTACTAAGGCAATATTAGACCCTGTTTTGATAACTAATGGATTAAACTTAAAAACAATTTGATGAGTACCCTTAGGGATTTCTAGCCCCCTTAATACATAGTTAACGTTATGGTAATCCACTTTTAAACCATCTATAGTTACTTCCCATCCGTTCTTATAATAGATTTCAGAAAAGACAGCGAATCCATCAGAAGCATTTTTAGACTCATAAACCAGCTGGTTAAGTTTATAATCTACTAATTTTATGACAGCCGTTGAATCTGTATTATAATTTTTAGAAGAAAAATCAGACTTTTTGGATATAGCTGTGAATTTTGTATTTATCGAATCTAGAGCCATTATTTCTTCATCTGCCGTTTGAACAGCCTTAACAGAATTTACAAACCAAGCATTCCCATTAGTTTCGTCATTTTTTAAATAACTTAAAACGTCCTCATTGTCTTTGTATATGACATATTTGGTGTTTAACATATTAAGTACTTCAAAATTATTTTTATCAATATGAAATTCTTGCAACTCTTTGAATCGTCTTAGTTTGGCGGCATGGTACCCTCCTATCGCATTATGAAAATAAGATGTCTTCGTTGAATTATCGGAAAGATCTAAGACCCTATAAGTGGTTGTATCTTTTAATATTTGTTTATTAATTGTACTTAACTGATAAGGCTTATCTACTTTAATAGCAGTGACAAAATCATCATTGTTTACATAACGAAGATCTACTCCAACTAAATCAAATACAAGAACCAATCCTAAAAGAATGACTGTAGTGTTTTTGGATATTTTTTGTTTTAAATATGTAAAAATTAAAGCTGCAGCTATTAGTACCAACAGAAGTGTTCTTAAGGCATCCTCAGAAAAAATAGCACTTCTGTCGAGTCGTAAAGCTTCAACAAAAGAAGCACCATAATACTGTAAGAACTGTCCATCGGTTGCACCAACAAAATCAAAGAATGTATTTTTAAAAACAAGAAAAATCACAGTAATTCCAGCCACAATAATGGAGGCCTTTTTAAGGGCATCTATCTTCACTTTAAAAGTGACCTCTTCATTAAATATTTGGGCAAGCCCTAGGGTGGCTAGTAATGGAATACATAATTCTAAGATAACCTGTATAGAGCTGACAGCTCTAAACTTATTATATAAAGGAACATAGTCTATAAATAAGTCTGTTAAAAACGATAGGTTTTTACCATAGGATAAAAGTAATGACACCAAAACCCCTATTATTAACCACCATTTAAAACGGCCGTGATACAAAAACAAGGCCAGTACAAAAAGGAAGATGACAACTGCCCCTATGTAAGCTGGCGCTTCAACAATAGGTTGATCACCCCAATACATAGGGGCTTGTTTGGATTCTTGAAGTGCTTGTAAAGGAGTCGCTCCAAGAGCTATGTATGCTTTATAGGTTTCTGAGTTTTTCCCTAGATATTCTCTATTACCCCCACCCATAAATCGAGGAATAAGGAGGTTGAAACTTTCTAATAGTCCGTAACTAAATTGAGTGATGTAAGCCTTATCTAATCCCGAACTTTGCTCTCTAAGACTGCCATCTAAATTAATTGTTAATTCACTTTTACTTCGTGTACTTTCTTTGGTGTAAGAACTTGTCGCTAACAAATTGGTTGCATTCATTCCGAGTGCTAAAAAAGCGGCTACAAAAAGAATACCTGATGCCTTGAAAAAGGCGGATAGTTCATTTGAATTAATAGCTTGAACTAAGTAAGAAACTCCTAAGATTAAAATTAAAATAAATAGATAGTAGGTCATTTGCGGGTGATTGGTCACCAGTTCAAGACCTGACGCAATTGCCGTCAAGGAAAAGCCTATAAGATATCGCTTTTGAAAGGTCAAAATAATACCAGATAATACCAATGGCATATAAGCAATTGCATGCGCTTTAGAGTTATGTCCTACCCCTAAAATAATAATTAGATAAGTAGAAAACCCAAAGGCTAGAGCTCCAAAAGCAGCCATCCGATACTCAATTTTTAGTACAAGTAGTAATATATAAAACCCTATAAGATACAAAAAAAGATAATCCGCAGGACGTGGTAAAAAACGAAGCGCTAAATCTAAATTTTTTATATAATTATGGGGGTATTTTGCTCCTAACTGAAAAGTTGGCATACCACCAAAGGCACTATTTGTCCAATAGGATTCAGAATCATAAGCTTCACGGAAATCAGTGTGTTGCTTAGCCATTCCTGTATACTGCACAATATCGCTTTGATAAATTTTTTGTCCTTTTAGGACTGGACTGAAATATAATAAAGACACTATGACGAACCCAAAAATGACTAAAATATGTGTTCCGAATTTTTTCAAGTTAGTATTCATTAATTGATTTGTTTATTCAACTTCTTCGTAATCAACATATTCACCAACATCATGTTTTGATGCTTTAGAATTAGGCATTTTATCAATACTTATTTCTCCTTCTTTTTGATTGGGTTGTTTGGGAGCAGATTGGCTTCTAAAATGAGCTTCCGCTTTTTTAGCAACCGTACGCACTATATAGGGCGCCAGTAAGCGCATTACGTACTTGAAGACAGTGTACACTAAAATAAAAATTAGAATCGTTCTAACGAATCCAATGATAGACGCATTTTGTAACATCGGTAGATTATTTTTTCAAAAATACAATTCTTATTTTTATTAGTTAAATAAATATAAAATGTTTTATGATACACAAAAAGAGAAATACCGATTAATAATGTATTATTTGGTAATAATAAATACAAAAAAAATATGTAGGTTTGGTAAAAGCAATCGAAATGAAAAATACTTTTAGCCTTGTTATCACCATTGTATTCTGCTGTCAAATTAGTATTACTCATGCTCAATATACAGATGTCATAAATTCAAACAGACCAGGATCATCACAAAGTGCTTTTTCTGTAGGGACTAAAGTGTTACAATTTGAATTAGGTTCTTACTTAGTAAAAGAAAAAAGAAATGTGTATCCAAATTATGAAGTGTCAGGCTACGGCCTTGACTTTGCGGTACATTATGGTATTTGGAAAGAAGCTTTAGAACTCAATATCCAAGGAACCTATCAAAATGACACGAAATCTTACTCTTCAGGCTTAAAAAAAGATGAAACACGAGCGAATTTCAAAAACTTCAACATTGGAGCCAAGTACTTAGTTTATGACCCAAATAAAAACAAAGAAGACAAACCTAATCTTTACAGCTACCATGCCAACAGAGGCTTTAAATGGTCTAGCTTGATACCGGCAGTGTCAGTAGCAGGAGGACTTAATTTTGATTCTGAAGACAATCCTTATACAGCAACTACAGTTGATGGTGTTAGCTATCGTGGGGTTTTGATTACACAGAATAATTTTGCCGGTGGATGGGTCTTTGTTACAAACTTTATGCTGGACCGAATTGGAAGTGACCAAACAGATTTAAATTACACACTCACGTTAACACATTCATTTAATCCAAAATGGGTCATGTTTGCAGAAACTCAAGGAATTAAAAGTGATTTCTATGCTGATAATTTATTTCGCTTTGGAGCGGGATATTTGTTAGGTAAAAACTTACAATTAGACACTGCCCTAACCTTTAATACTAAAGACACTCCCTCAGTACTAAACATTAGTTTTGGCGTTTCCTACAGAATAGACAGACATGATACTTCAAATTAAAACAAAAATAAGTCTACTAAAAAAGAGCTGAGTAGCTTGATTAATTAGAAACGGTATGATATTTATTAAAGAAGCAACTTCTAAAAAAGATATTAAAACATTTGTTAAGTTTCCCTTTTCCATTCATAAAAACTCTAAGTATTGGGTTCCCCCAATAATAAGCGAAGAAGTTAACGTTTTTGACAAGAAGAAAAACCCTGTTCTTGCAGATTCAGATGTCAGGCTATTTCTTGCTTACAAAAACGAAGTTCTAGTTGGGCGTATCGCTGCTATCATTAATTGGATAGAAGTAAATGAACAAGGCCTAAGAAAGATACGTTTTGGCTGGATGGATATGATTAATGATCTGGAGGTCACTAAAGCACTCCTAAGCAAAGTGAATTCGATAGGGATATCTCAAAAAATGGACTATATGGAAGGGCCTATGGGTTTCTCTAATTTAGATAAAGTTGGGGTGCTAACTTACGGTTACGAAGAAATTGGAAAAATGATTACATGGTATAATCCCCCCTATTATGTGGATCATTTTAAAAAACTAAATTTTAAAGTAGAAAAAGAATATGTAGAGCATAAATTTAAAGTTAAAGATATATTATTTGAAACCCACGAACGCCTTCAAGGGCTTATTAAAAAGCGTTACAACCTAAGAGCCTTATCTTTCAATAAAACAAAAGATGTATTAGTCTATGCCGATAGAATGTTTGATTTATTTAACGATAGTTTTGCAAGTTTATCTTCTTTTGTAAAAATACCAGATATTCAAAAAGACCATCTAAAAAAGAAATTCTTATCCTTTATAAATCCTGAATACATAAAGTTTGTTATAAATGGATCAAATGAGTTAGTCGCATTTTCTGTAATTATGCCCTCATACTCAACCGCCTTTCAAAAAATAAATGGCAACATATTTCCGTTTGGACTATACCATATTTTTAAAGCCAAGAAGTCTAAAACAGTTGATTTATATTTAATCGGTGTTCGTCCTGAATATCAAAAAAAAGGAGTACATGCCATTATTTTTAATGAGTTCCAAAAAACATTTGAAAAACACAAAATTTCAGAATGCAGAATGACTCCTGTTCTAGCTGATAATGTGGCCATGAGAAATATGTGGACTGATTACAAACTGAAATTGACAAAAAAACGATGTACATTTAGAAAAGAACTAAAATAAGTTTACTCGCTTATTTCGGCTTTAACTAAAGTAGATAAATGTTGATAAACTCCATTTTCTAAGCGTTCTTTTATCGCCGAAAAGGCCTTAAGTGTTAGTTCTACATCTATTAAGGTGTGCATTGACGTCGGGATCAATCTTAATAAAATCAAACCTTTGGGGATAACGGGATACACTACAATAGAGCAGAAAACTCCATGATTTTCTCGTAAGTCTTTAACCAAGGCCATTGCTTCGGGGATACTTCCTTTTAGGTATACAGGAGTAACACAACTTTGAGTTTGTCCTAAATCGAAACCTCTAGCTCTTAATCCTGCTTGTAAGGCTTCCACAATAACCCAAAGCTTCTCTTTAAGTTCTGGCATTGTTCTAATCATATCTAAACGCTTTAAAGCCCCTATAACTAATTGCATTTGGAGGGACTTTGCAAATACTTGTGATCTCAAGTTATATTTTAAATAATCTATAATTTCTTTGTTTGCAGCTATAAATGCACCTGTGCTGGCCATGGACTTTGCAAAGGTGGCAAAATACACATCTATATCATCTTGAACGCCCTGCTCCTCTCCAGTTCCAGCCCCTGACTTCCCAAGAGTTCCGAAACCATGTGCATCATCTACTAAAAACCTAAATTTATATTCATTTTTAAGAGCTGCTATTTCTTTTAGCCTCCCTTGCTCCCCTCGCATTCCAAAAACACCTTCTGAAATTACTAAGATTCCTCCACCTGTTTGATTAGCAACCTTAGTAGCTCTTTCTAAGTTTTTCTTTAAGCTCTCTAGGTCGTTATGCCTGTAAGTGAAACGTTTTCCTAGGTGTAAGCGAACTCCGTCAATAATACAAGCATGAGCATCAACGTCATACACAATAACATCGTTTTTCCCTACCAATGCATCTATAGTAGACATAATACCTTGATATCCGAAATTTAGAAGATAACTAGATTCTTTACTCACAAATTCGGCCAGTTCGTTTTCTAATTGCTCATGAAAAGAAGTGTGGCCAGACATCATACGAGCTCCCATAGGATAAGCTGACCCATATTCATATGCCGCTTCTGCATCTACTTTTCTTACTTCGGGATGATTTGCTAATCCTAAATAATCGTTTATACTCCATGTAATGACCTCATTTCCATGGAATTTCATTCGATTTGAAATCGAGCCTTCTAATTTAGGGAATATAAAATAACCTTCAGCTTGGCTTGCCCATTTACCCAAAGGTCCTTTGTTCTTATATATTTTAGCGAATAAATCTCTAATCATAGCTTAAAAATGGATTTAATACTAAAGTTATAAATTATAATCAATAATTCATAACTATTTTAACATATTATTTGATTTATTCTCAATCAATTAAAAGGTTTTGATCTAGTTGGTGAATTCTATCGAATTTGAGTTAACGTTAGTCTGGTTGTCAAAGAAACCTTGGTCATTCATCCATTGGTCATTATATATCTTACTCATGTATCTAGAACCGTGGTCAGGAAAAATCACAACTACAATATCATCTGATTTGAATGTCTTTTTTTCATTAAGCTGTTTTACTGCCTGAATTGCGGCTCCTGAAGTATATCCCACAAATAAACCTTCCTTAGTCGACAATTTTCTTGCGGAGTGAGCACTGTCCTCATCAGATACTTTTATAAACTCATCAATGATGTCAAAATTAGTTGTAGAAGGTATTAAGTTTTTCCCTAGACCTTCAATGCGGTAAGGGTATATTTCATTGCCATCTAACACCCTATTTTCGTGGTAACTTTTTAATACAGAGCCATATGCATCAACTCCAATAATCTTAATAGCTGGATTTTGTTCTTTTAAATATTTTGCAGTCCCTGATATAGTACCACCAGTACCACTACATGCTACTAAATGTGTGATTTGTCCCTGAGTTTGTTTCCAAATTTCTGGTCCAGTTGTTTGATAATGTGCCTCCGTATTTAGGCTATTAAAATATTGATTAATATAAACAGAGTCTTTAGTTTCTTTATGTAAACGTTTTGCAACCTCGTAATAAGATCTTGGGTCATCAGGTTCAACATGAGCTGGACATATATACACTTTAGCCCCCATACTTTTTAACATATCAATTTTGTCCAATGATGATTTAGAGCTTACGGCTAAAACACATTTATAGCCTTTGACAATACTAACCATTGCCAAACTAAAACCTGTATTTCCAGATGTAGTTTCAATTATTGTATCTCCAGGTTTTAGAAGTCCTTTTTTTTCGGCCTCTTCAATGATGTGAAGGGCGATTCTATCTTTAGAGGAATGGCCAGGATTAAAGCATTCTAATTTAGCAATAAATGTGCCTGGAATATGATCAACAATTCTGTTTAGCTTTACCAATGGCGTAGCACCAATAAGCTCTAAAACACTTTCATAAATGAGTTTGTCTTTTTTCAAAATAATGGAATCTACCCAAACCTACAAAAAATAATTTGAACTTTAATACAAAATTGATTCTAGACTAAGTATAAATGCATATTCAGAAGCTATTTCTTTTAAGGCCTCAAAACGCCCAGAAGCACCTCCGTGCCCTGCTTCCATATTGGTTTGAAGATACAGTTGAGACGTGTTATTATCCTGATTCCTTAAGCGCGCAACCCATTTCGCTGGTTCCCAATACTGTACTTGAGAGTCATGTAAGCCCGTTGTAACTAACATATTGGGATACAACTGATTCGCAACATTATCATATGGTGAATACGATTTCATGTAATCATAATACTCTTTTTCATTTGGATTCCCCCACTCATCATATTCTCCTGTGGTAAGTGGAATACTGTCATCCAACATCGTAGTCACAACATCTACAAAAGGAACTTGAGATACCACGCCATTATATAACTCCGGAGCTAAATTTATAATAGCCCCCATCAAAAGACCTCCTGCACTCCCTCCCATAGCATAATGGTGTTTAGCGGAAGTGTAATTATTTTTAATTAAAAATTTTGAGCAAGCTATAAAATCTAAAAATGTGTTTTTCTTTTTAAATAATTTCCCGTCTTCATACCACTGACGGCCTAAATACTCCCCGCCTCTCACATGCGCTATTGCAAAAATAAACCCTCTATCTAAAAGACTCATTCTAACTGTCGAAAAAGAAGGATCGATAGTGTATCCATAAGAACCATAAGCGTATAGCAGCAGTGGAGTATCCGCTGTTTTTTTTGTATTAACATGACGTACTATAGAAATAGGGATTTTAGTACCATCTGAAGAAGAAGCCCACACACGCTCAGATGTATAGTTTTCTTTTTTAAACTTACCCCCTAAAACCTCTTGCTCTTTTTTAACTGTTTTAGATTTTGTTAGCATATCAAAATCAATTACTGAAGATGGTGTTGTGAGCGATTGGTAGCCATACCTCAAAATATTTGTATCAAAATCAATATTAGATAAGGTGTAAGCTGTATAAGTTTCGCTCTCAAAAGGAAGGTAATAGCTATCGGTTCCATCCCAACGAGAAATCTTAATTTGATTCAATCCATTTTCACGTTCTGAAATCACTAAAAAGTCTTTGAAAATCTCAATATCTTCAAGCAAAACAGACTCTCTGTGTGGAATAACATCAACCCAATATTCCATTTGAGTGTGACTGTCAGGTGTTTTTGAAAGCTTAAAGTTTTTAGCACCATCGGCATTAGATACGATGTAAAAATCCGAATTGTAGTGTGAAATCCCATATTCTAAGCCTCGTGTTCTTGCTTGAAATATCTTAAAATCACCATTTGGTGTGTCCGCGTTTAAAATTTGATACTCCGTGGTTAAAGTGCTAAAACTACCAATCACTAAATATTTTTTAGACTTCGTTTTATAGACACTGACTCCAAATGTATCGTCTAACTCTTTGTATACTAATTCATCTAACTTTGAGTCCGTATTTAGCAGGTGTTTATATATCGATTCTGATCTTAGCGTTGTTTCATCTTTGAGCGTATAAAACAAGGTTTTATTATCATTTGCCCAAGTACTACCACCAGTTGTATTGCTAATTTCCTCTTTAAAAACTTTATCCGTTTTAAGATCTTTTATCTGCAGTTTATATTGACGCCTTCCTGTGGTATCAATTCCATAAGAAATCATATGATTGTTAGGGCTAATATTTAAACCAACTAATCTAAAATACGAATGACCTTTAGCCATTTCATTGCAATCAAATAACAACTCCTCACTGGCGGTTAGCGATTCTTTTTTTCGTATGTAAATAGGGTAATCTTTTCCTTTTTCAAACTTAGTAATATACCAGTAGCCATTATATTTGTATGGAACTGAACTATCATCTTCCTTAATCCTTGACTTCATTTCTTCAAACAGAGACACTTGAAAGTCTTTTGTGTGGGCTGTGTGTGCGTTATAATAGTCGTTTTCTTTATTAAGATAGTCAATCACTTCAGGATTTTCTCTATCATTTAACCAATAAAATTCATCAACTCTCACATCATCATGGATTGTTAAATTTTTAGGTATTTGTTTTGCTAATGGAGCATTTGGTAATTCAGACATTGTTTTTTGAGTCTTAGTATCACAAGAAAAAAGTGAACTTATTAAAATTAGGGGTAGGAAATTGAGTTTCATAAGGTAGGAAATTGAGGGGTTCAATAACTTAAACTTACAAAAAAAATCATGATTTGCTAAGGATTTCTAAAAGTTTTATATGCATGGCATCTGAATAATCTAAATGTGTGACCATTCTAAGCTTTCCACCCCCCATATCGCTAACTAAAACATCATGTGCTTTTAATTTATTTAAAAATAATGTTTCCTCTATTTCGGGGTTTAATCTAAATATCACAATATTTGTTTCCACAGGTTCTACACTAAAAACGGCCTCCATCTGATTTAAAACTTCTGAAATCTCTTTAGCTTTTTGATGATCATCTTTGAGCCGATCGTATTGGTAGTCTAATGCATAGGAAGCCGCAGCTGCAAGCAATCCAATTTGTCTCATTCCGCCACCAAGCATTTTCCGTATTCTTAAAGCTTTATTCATTAAATCTTCATTACCTACCAAAACAGAGCCCACAGGTGCGCCCAATCCTTTACTAAAACAAACAGAAATTGTATCAAAAACATCTCCGTATTGTTGAGTTGATTCAGACTTTGCTATGAGGGCGTTCCACAAACGAGCACCATCAAGGTGAAGTCCTAACTTATTAGAATCACAAACGGATTTAATTCTTATAATTTCTTCATAATCCCAACAGGCGCCACCGCCTTTGTTCGTTGTGTTTTCTAATGTTACTAAAGAGGTCATTGGGCTGTGATAGAAGTCGGGTGGATTAATAGCAGATTCAACTTGAGAAGCTGTAATCATTCCTCTATGACCATCAACTAATTGACAAGATACGCCACTATTAAAAGATACGCCACCCCCCTCGTAATTGTAAACATGAGAATATTTATCGCAAATAAGCTGCTCGCCAGGTTGTGTATGTAATTTAATTGCAGTTTGATTTGCCATAGTTCCAGAAGGAAAAAAAAGTGCTCTTGGTTTTCCAAACATAGCTGCTACTCGTGCCTCTAAAGCGTTTACAGAAGGGTCTTCAGCATAAACATCATCACCCAACTTGGCTGTCATCATCGCATCCATCATTCCTTTTGATGGCTTAGTAACTGTATCGCTTCTTAAATCTATTTGCATGAATTTTATTTTGGATATAAAACTACATATTATTTTAATTCTATGCTATAAATTCTATTTTTGTAATTATAAATAAAAAAATGATAACACAAGATCACATAAAAGATCTTTTTGAGCGCCTTGGTGCGTTGAGGAGGTATCTTTGACTTAGATGCCAAACGCATCGAAATTCAAAATGAAGAAGAAAAAACTTTTTCTCCTGACTTTTGGAACGACTCGAAAGCAGCCGAGCTGCTCATGAAATCTTTAAGAGTTAACAAGAAATGGGTGAGTGATTTTGAAAAAGCACAAACCTATACCGAGGAGCTGGAAATTTTATATGACTTTTTTAAAGAAGGAGAAACTACGGCCGAAGAAGTTGAAAAACAATTTGCACTTAGTGCTAACTTTTTAGAAGATATTGAATTTAGAAATATGCTTTCTGAAGATGGTGACGGCTTAAGCGCAGTTCTGCAGATTACAGCAGGCGCCGGAGGTACTGAAAGTTGTGACTGGGCCTGTATGCTGATGCGTATGTATGTTATGTACGCTGAAAAAAACAACTTTAAAGTCAAAGAGTTAAACTTACAAGACGGTGATGTTGCTGGAATTAAAACCGTGACACTACAAATTGAAGGTGACTTTGCATTTGGTTGGTTAAAAGGCGAAAATGGTGTGCACCGATTGGTACGAATCTCCCCCTTTGACAGCAATGCAAAGCGACACACAAGTTTTGCGTCTGTATATGTTTACCCATTAGTAGATGATACTATTGAAATTGAAATTAATCCTGCAGATATAGAAATTACAACGGCTCGTTCAAGTGGAGCCGGAGGACAAAACGTAAACAAAGTAGAAACCAAAGTACAACTAAATCATAAACCATCTGGCATTCAGATTTCATGTTCAGAAACGCGATCACAGCATGACAATCGTTCAAGAGCAATGCAAATGCTGAAATCTCAACTTTATGAAATTGAGCTCAAAAAACAATTGGCTCAACGGGAGGATATTGAAGCTGGTAAAATGAAAATTGAATGGGGAAGTCAAATTAGAAACTACGTAATGCATCCGTACAAACTTGTAAAAGATGTCCGAACAGCAGAAGAAACTGGAAATGTAGATAATGTAATGAATGGAGAAATTACTCCATTTTTAAAAGCATATTTAATGGCTACAGGACAAAAAGAGAAACCTAATAATTCATTATGATAAAAATTTACCATAACAATCGCTGTCGTAAATCACGCGAAGGAGTACAAACACTGAAAGAATTAGGAAAAGAATTTAAGATTATTGATTACATAACAAATCCCTTGAGTGAAAACGAACTCAAAGAGTTAATAGAAACCTTAAACATACCTCCAGAAAATCTCATTCGTAAAAATGAAGCTATCTGGAAATCCAACTATAAAGGAAAAAAAATATCGGACCAAGCCCTTATACAAGCTATGGCAACACATCCAAAACTTATTGAAAGACCTATTATCACATTCAAAAACAAAGGGGTAATTGGACGTCCAAGTGAGCGCATCTTAAGTCTATTTATTTAACACAATTTTAACCGAAGCTAGAGTGTCTACAAGCTACTTTTGCAAAAAACTAGTTAACTTTTATGAGTAAAAACGTATTAATTTTAGTGACCCTCATTTTGTCACATGCCTACACTATGGCTCAAAATGGGGGGGATTCTATTACTGTGTCAGGTAAGATTATCGAAGCCGAAACAAACCAGCCATTAGAATATGCAACTATTTCTTTTATTAGTAGGGCTGAAAACAAAATAATCGGAGGCGGTATTTCAGATTTTCAAGGAGAATTTAGGATAAAAACAACCCCAGGAGTGTATGATATTCATATTGAGTATTTTTCATTTGAGGCTGTTACTAAATCAAATATAAATCTAAAACAAGACACCAACTTTGGAACCTTTAAAATGAAAGCTGACTTACAAGCTTTAGATGCCGTTGATATCATTGCAGAAAAAACAACGGTTGAAATTAAATTAGATAAAAAAATCTACAATGTTGGTAAAGATCTAACCGTTAGAGGCGGCAGTGTGAGTGATGTTTTAGATAACGTCCCGTCTGTCTCAGTAGACATTGAAGGAAACGTAGCACTAAGAGGCAATGAAAATGTTAGAATTTTAATAAATGGAAAACCATCCGGATTAGTAGGGTTAAATTCTACAGACGCTCTACGACAATTGCCTGCGGATGCCATTGAAAAAGTTGAAATAATCACCTCTCCCTCTGCAAGATATGATGCGGAAGGAACTGCAGGCATTTTAAATATTATTTTGAGACGAAGTAAAATACTTGGTCTCAATGGAGCTATTATAATCAATTCTGGCTATCCAGATCAATTAGGAGCATCTGGTAACATTAACTACCGTACAGGGAATATAAATATTTTTAATAATTCAGGATATTCATATACTAAAAGCCCAGGAAGTTCTGGTGTTGAATCTGAATTTTTTAATACTGAATACGATGAGAATGGAATTCTTATCCAAGATTTACCAAACACGTTTCGAAATGAATACCGCACATTTGAGCGTATTCGAAATGGGTTTAATAGCAATACAGGAATCGAATGGTATCTCGACCCCACAACCACGTTAACTACTGCTTTTTTAGTAAGAAAAAGTGATAATAGTAACGAAAGCTCTAACAGAGCTCAAACCCTTGATTTAACAGGAGCTGTTATAAACGAATCTATTCGTTATGACCCAGAAACAGAATTAGATCAAACCACCCAGTTTTCGATTAATTTTGACAAACAGTTTCATGGAAATAGCGAACACCGCCTCACATTTGATTTTCAAGTTGAAAACAGCTCTGAAGAAGAAGGCTCCATTATTTATAACGACGGAATAGCAGCTGAGCGTGTACGTACTATTGAAGAACAAAACAGAATTTTAATACAGTCTGACTTTACGCTCCCTATTAGTGAAAATACACGCTTTGAAATTGGATATAATGGCCGGTTTAGCTCCAATAACACAGACTTCACTTTAGAGTTTGCAGATGAGGATGCCTTTATTTTAGATACAGATGTTAGTAATGTTCTAAATTACAAAGAAGACGTTAATGCTATATATACTCAGTATGGCAGTAAATTAAAAGATACATTTTCGTTTTTACTGGGTCTTCGAATGGAAGCAACAGACGTCACAATCAAGCAGCTAAGCTCAAATGACTATTCTAACTCTAACTACATAGGGTTATTTCCTACCATTAATTTAGGTTATGAGTTTTCAGAAACGCAAAACTTAACTATCGGCTATAGCCGTCGTATCAGTCGACCTAGGTCTCGCTATCTAAATCCATTTCCATCAAGGAGTAGCGCTGCCAACATATTTCAGGGAAACCCAAACATCACACCTAGCTACTCAAATGGAGTCGACATAGGGTATTTAAATACCTTTGACAAACTAACTCTTAACGCTTCTTTTTACTACAACCACGCAACTGATGTGTTTACTTACATCAGTGAAGATACTGGAGAAGAGGTTGTAATAAATGGAGAAATTGTTCCAGTCATTAGAAGAGGGCCTATTAATTTAGCTGAAGATGATCGGCTTGGGTTTGAATTCACACTAACTTATCGTCCGTTAGAAAAATGGAATATAAATACTAATTTCAATTTATATCGCTCTGCTATTAAAGGAAACTATAATGGATTAAGTTATGATTCTGAAAACCTAGGATGGTTTGTTAGACTCAATAACAAATATACACTTCCTGGGAATATTGAATGGCAAACACGTTTAAGTTACTCAGGTCCAAGGATCGATGCCGTAAACAGAAGAGAAGGGGTGTTTTCTTCAAATATGGCATTTAGTAAAGATCTATTTAACGAAAAAGCATCCATTTCATTAAATATAAATGACTTATTAAATACTCAGCGCAGAAACTTAGAATCTACTACCCCAACATTTTATAGCAATGGATACTACCGATGGCGAGTACGCTCCTTTAGTCTTTCGTTTACGTACCGTTTTAATCAACGCAAAAAACGACCCGAACAAGGCCAATATGGTAGTAATTTCAGCGGTTAGCAAAAAAAAAACCAAAACTTAATTGTTTTGGTTTTTTTAATATATAAATAGTGATTGGTTAATCCTGTTTTGGTTTAGCTTTACGAGCCGCTAACTTTTCTTTAAAATGTTCGATTGCTGATCCGAAGATCCAATAAGGAATTGCAAAGGTCAATAAAAATATCATTAACCAAAACCCTAAGGTTAAAATTGACAAAAACGCTAAAAATCCTAAATACTGATCAAAATCAAACATACTACATTCTTTTGTTTACTCTGCAAATATAGTATAAGAAAAATAGTTTTACAACATAAAAATATACATTTATCAACAGCTTAGTAACAGTATGGATTTAAAGTGAAAAAATTGTAAATTTGTAATCAAAATTTGATGTTATGAAGTATAGAATAGAAAAAGACACGATGGGAGATGTGAATGTACCTGCAGATAAATTATGGGGCGCTCAAACAGAACGGTCTCGAAATAATTTTAAAATTGGAAACCTAGCTTCAATGCCTATAGACATCATCTATGGATTTGCATACTTAAAAAAAGCAGCCGCATTTACAAACTGCCAACTTGGAGTTCTTTCTACAGAAAAAAGAGACTTAATCGCACAAGTGTGTGACGAAATTTTAACAGGTAAACACGATGACCAATTTCCATTAGTTATTTGGCAAACAGGTTCTGGAACACAAAGTAATATGAATGTTAATGAAGTCATTGCTAACCGGGCTCATCAACTTGTTGGTAAAACTATTGGAGAAGGTGAAAAAACCATCCAACCCAATGATGACGTTAATAAATCCCAATCTTCAAACGATACCTTCCCAACAGGAATGCACATAGCAGCTTACAAAAAAGTAATTGAAACAACCATCCCGGGAATTCAAAAATTAAGAGATACATTACAAGATAAATCAGAAAAATTTGAAACTGTTGTAAAAATTGGTCGTACCCATTTAATGGATGCTACTCCGTTAACGTTAGGGCAAGAATTTTCTGGTTATGTTTCACAATTAGATCATGGATTAAAAGCCCTCAAAAACACTCTAGAACACTTGAGCGAAGTAGCTTTGGGTGGCACCGCTGTTGGAACAGGTTTAAATACGCCCGATGGCTACTCAGGACTTGTAGCAGACTATATTGCAAAATTTACTGAGCTACCATTTATAACAGCCCCTAATAAATTTGAAGCACTTGCCGCACATGATGCTATTGTTGGAAGTCATGGTGCGCTAAAACAACTAGCTGTATCCTTGAATAAGATTGCTAATGACGTTAGAATGATGGCTTCAGGCCCACGTTCAGGAATTGGTGAAATTACCATCCCAGCTAACGAGCCAGGAAGTTCTATCATGCCTGGAAAAGTAAACCCCACTCAATGCGAAGCACTTACTATGGTATGTGCACAAGTTATGGGTAATGATGTGGCTATTTCTGTAGGCGGTACCCAAGGACATTATGAATTAAACGTTTTTAAGCCTATGATGGCTGCTAACTTTTTACAATCGGCACAACTTCTTGGAGATGCAGCTGTTAGTTTTGAAAAACACTGCGCTTCAGGAATTGAACCTAATCACGATGTTATTGAGAAATTATTAAATAACTCACTAATGCTAATTACAGCCTTAAACACTAAAATCGGGTATTATAAAGCTGCAGAAATTGCAAATACAGCTCACAAAAATGGAACGACTCTAAAAGAAGAGGCTATTAATCTTGGCTATGTTACTGCCGAAAATTACGATGCTTGGGTAAAACCTGAAAACATGGTAGGGAACTTAAAAAAATAGTATGAGTACACTTTTTATCCATATTAAAGAATTACTTCAAACACGAGAAAAAGCGGAGTTGAAAGTCATGGGTAAATCGATGTCTGAATTACCACATATTAAAAACGCATTTTTAAGAATTAATGGCGACACAATACACAGTTTTGGCCCAATGGATGAATTAGTCGTTGAAGACAGTGATGAAGTCATTGATGTTACTGGGAAAATCATACTTCCCACATGGTGCGACAGCCATTCTCATGTAGTATATGCCGGAGATCGTTCTCAAGAATTTGTAGATCGAATTAACGGATTATCTTATGAAGATATTGCTGCAAAAGGAGGAGGTATCCTAAACTCTGCCCAAACCCTGCAAAATACAAGTGAAAGTGCGCTTTACCAACAATCAATCAAACGAGTAAACGAATTAGTAAAGCTTGGGACAGGCGCTTTAGAAATAAAATCAGGATACGGATTAACGACCGATGCAGAACTTAAAATGCTTAGAGTTATTAAAAAAATAAAAGAAAACTCAGCCATAAAAATCAAAGCTACGTTCCTTGGAGCGCACGCAATTCCAAAAAAACACTCGGATAACAAAAAGGAATATTTAGATTTAATTATTAATCATATGTTGCCCGAGATACACAAAGAGCAATTAGCAGATTTTGTGGATGTGTTTTGTGAAAAAGGATATTTTTCTCTAGAAGACACGGAACAAGTGTTAAATGCAGCAGCTAAATATGATCTAATACCTAAAATTCATGTCAATCAATTTAATGCCTTTGGCGGAGTAGCCTTAGGGGTTAAACACAAAGCCTTATCTGTTGATCACTTAGAAGTTCTCAATAATGAAGACATAGAGGCGTTAAAAAACACTGACACAATACCTGTAGCTTTACCAGGATGTTCATTTTTCTTAGGGATTCCTTACACGCCAGCAAGACCACTAATAGATTCTGGTCTCCCCTTGGCACTAGCTACAGATTTTAACCCAGGGTCTGCACCAAGCGGAAACATGAATTTTATTGTCAGCCTTGCGTGTATTAAAATGAAAATGAGTCCGGAAGAAGCTATCAACGCGGCTACCATTAATGGAGCGTTTGCCATGAATGCTTCTAAAGAATATGGGAGCATTTCTATTGGAAAAAAAGCAAGTATCATCATTACTAAGGAGTTAACTTCATACCGTCAAATCCCTTATCATTTCGGAAACAACCCCATCTATAAGGTGATGATTAACGGAGTGTTTGTAGAATAATCAATTTCTATTTCAAAGTAAATGTAGAAGTAGACACTAGATCACTTCGGTCAAAAACGTTAACAGTATACATACCCTTTTCAAAATCAATTTCCTCTACTGAAACAAAATCACAAACATCTAAACTTAGATTATCATAAGTAAAGGAGTTGATGTAACTATATTTTAATACCTCTTCTTCAAATTGTACTGGAGAATTAGAACCGATCACATTAAGGTTTGGATCAATAACTTGAACATAATAGCTTCTCTCTCCTGGTTCAGCTAAAGGGTTTGAGGGAACAGTGTAACAGATTCTTAAGTTATCAACTCTCCAAGCTCGTGTGGTTGGGACCAGCCTGCCAGATCTTTTTTGAATAACACCAAAGCCTTCAAGGCGTTCAATTGATAATTTTTTAGCGACATTTACAGACTGTGATAACTTAATATTATTTTCTGTTAAATTAGCATTTGTAGTCAACTGAGTTGTTAACTGTAGCTGTGTACTATCTAAGATTTTCTCAAGTTGTAAGTTTTCAAGTTTTAAAACGGCATTTTCATTTAACAAAACTTCCATTTCGGATTCTAACTCAAAATATTTTTTTTTGTATCTCATTAGAGATGTGATACTTACTGCTGATTTCTCTAACTCTTTTTTAAGTACTTCTAAACGTGCTAAAGCACCCTCTAACTTAGAGTTTACGACTTTGTTGTCATAGATAGCTTCAGCATATAAAGACGTAATATCGTCTAGGTTGCTCATCACTTCAGCTTTCTCATTTTCAAGCTGTAATTGAGTAGCTACACTTTTTTGATTTAATTGTAACGTAAAAAACAAGGAGCCAACCAATAATAATATTAAAACAATAATAGTAGTTTTTGAGCTTTTGCTCGATGAAGAAGAATTCATTTCGTTGTATGATTATGATTTGAAAATGAGCTTTAAAACAATAAAAAATTGTAAATTTAACTGATTGCAAATGTATTATAAAAAAATGAAGAATCTTCAAATTATTAACTCTGAAACACTAGAGAGAATCACACAAAAAAGAACAGGAGAAAAAAAGCTACATGAAGTTGTTCAGTATCTCACTAGTTCAAATAATTTATTAGAAAGAATTACTGACCCCCAAATAGAGTTTGTTCTTTTTGGAATTAAAGAAGACATTGGAGTTTTAGCAAATCATGGGCAGCCTGGCGCTAGAGATACATGGGAAAGTGTAATAAAATCCTTACTAAACATACAAAGTAACGAATATACTAATGCATCTAGTATTTTAATCTTAGGACACTTAGATTTTAAAGATTTGTACGGGACTCCTTCACTAACAAGTTCAGAAAAGTCCTTAAAAACATACCGAAAGCATGTAGAACTAATTGATCAAAATGTCAATCAGCTTGTATATTCTATTGTAAAAGCTGGTAAAACCCCAATCGTGGTTGGAGGGGGACACAATAATGCTTATGGAATTATTAAAGGCTGTGCATTAGGGCTAAAAACCAAAGTTAATGCCGTTAATTTCGATGCGCATACTGACTTAAGAACCTTAGAAGGTCGCCACAGTGGAAATGGGTTTAGCTATGCTATAGAAGAAGGGTTTTTAGACCGGTATTTTATTTTTGGTTTGCATGAAAACTATATCACCAAGAAAATATTAAAATACATTAGTACTTCCAAATCCAAGATAAAATTTATCTCATTCGAAGATTTAATAGTACGTAAAGAAACTAGTCTAAGAAGGGCTTCAAAAAATGCGTTAAAATTTGTTTCGAAATCAAATTTTGGAATTGAAATTGATTGTGATGCTATTGAAAATATTCCAAGCAGCGCTCAAACCCCTAGTGGATTTTCTGTTAATCAAACACGGCAGTTCGTTCATTACTTTGGAAAACATGAAAAAGCTTTCTATCTTCACATTTGTGAAGCTGCTACAGTAAAAGACGAACGATTAAATGAGCAAACTGGAAAACTTATTAGCTATTTAATTACCGATTTTATAAGTGCCAAAAAAAGTTAATTTAATCTCCTTTTTTAAATCCGTAAAATATTTGACCCAAAAAACTAGAAGGCATTTGATGGTCGTTCTCATATCCCAACACTACATCTTTATCAGGTATTGGAACATAATTGGTCTTAAAAATATAATCCCAAATACTTAAACTAATTGCAAAGTTAACTCCTACATTAAAATTAGCTGGCAATCCCTTAGCGTGGTGATATAAATGCATTATTGGGTTGTTGAAAATATATTTAAAAGGTCCGTAATCGATTTTAATATTTGAATGGTTGAGATGTCCAATTGAAATGGTCATGAAATGTACTATAAATGCTTGCTCAGGTTGAAACCCACCAATGAGCATTAATGCAATGACTTTAAGAGGCTTGTAAGCAATGTTTTCCATCCAATGATAGCGAAGGTGTGCCGCAAAACCCATTTCTTTTACAGAGTGATGTACTTTATGAAACTTCCATAAAAACGAAAAACGATGCATTAATATATGTGTTACCCATTGCACAAAATCAAGAACAACAAAAAATAGTAACAGTTGAACTAAAGGCGAAAGGGTAGACAAATTTATAACAGCTATTGAACTTGGTAAAATTTGAAATTCGTCGACAGCAACTTTTGATATAATTTTATATAACCCACTTATAAAAATACTGAAGATGAAAAAATTGAAAAACATATAAAAACCATCAAGAAAAAAGTCTTTTCTAATAAGAGCTTGTTGTTTACGCCAAGGAAATAGTATTTCAAGACCCCAAACAATTAATGAAATAACGATTAGCCCCCAGAAATAATTACGTGTCCAAGGCACATCAAAACAAATTGACCTCCAAGTCCAATCTAGTGTCCCTAAAAAAGCGCTAAAAAATAAGTCTAAATATTCCATTTAATAATCTAAAAGGTCTTTTAATTCTTTTTCAAAAGTTCGTTTTGCAAGATACTGTTGTTCTAGCGCACTTGCAAATGGAATGGGCGTTTCTATACTTGCCACTCTTTTGACTGGTGCATCTAAAAACTCAAAGGCCTGTTCCATTAATTGGGATGAAATATCTGAAGAAATACTACCAAACAATGAATCCTCTTGTAAAATAATGGCTTTGCTTGTTTTTTTAACAGAGGCTAAGACTAACTCAAAATCAAGAGGCTGCAAGCATCTCAAATCAATTAAATCAGCTGAAATATGGGGGTTATTTTCTAGAGTTTCAAGCGCCCAATGAACTGCGGCACCATAAGATATTATAGTAACATCTGAACCTTTCTTAATCAAAGAAGCGACTCCAAGAGGCAGCGTAAAATAATCAACAGGGACCTCTTGCCTTATGCTTCTGTATAAAGCTTTGTGTTCAAAAAATAATACCGGATTTGGGTCATTTATTGCCGTGGCTAATAAGCCTTTTGCATCGTATGGAAATGCCGGATATACCACTTTTAATCCTGGAGTTTTTGTAAACCAAGCTTCATTTGTTTGGGAGTGAAAAGGACCTGCAGCTACTCCAGCACCACAAGGCATACGAATCACAACATCAGCAGCTTGTCCCCATCTGTAATGAGATTTGGCTAAATAATTAACTACAGGGTTGAAACCTGAGGAAACAAAATCAGCAAATTGCATTTCAACAACTGATTTTATTCCTGCAATTGATAAACCCATAGCAGCCTCAACTATAGCTGACTCACAAATAGGTGTGTTTCTAACACGACTTTTTCCAAACTGTTCAACAAAGTTTTCAGTAATCTTAAAAACTCCTCCGTATTCTGCAATATCCTGTCCCATAATAACTAAGTCCGAATGGACTTCCATAGACTGCTTTAAGCCTTCGGATATAGCATCAACAAGACGTATTCGTTGCCTGCTTAAGGACGGTTCAATCGCTGTGGCTGCATAATCAAAATGATTAAAAACATCAGATAACTCGGTTTTTAAATCTGGAGTAATAGCAGGTTCGTCAAAGGCACGCTGTAAACCCATTTTAATTTCATCAGCATAGGAAATTTTGAAATCTTCTATTTCCTTAATTGAGATTTCGTTTTCTTGTATCAGATAATCTTCAAAATTTGATAATGGGTCTTTTTCAGCCCACGCATCTAATAACTCTTGTGAAACATATTTAGTACCACTCGCCTCTTCATGTCCACGCATTCTAAAGGTTTGAAACTCGATCAATACTGGCCGAGGATTTTTACGAATACTTTTTGCAATGGCATCAACTTTAGAAAACACTTCCAAAACATTATTTCCTTCTATCACATGTGATTCCATCCCATAACCAAGACCCCGATCGGCAATAGATTCGCAATTATATTGTTCGTTAGTTGGGGTTGAAAGCCCGTATCCATTATTTTCAATACAAAACAAGACAGGCAAACTCCATACAGAAGCCACATTAAGTGCTTCATGAAAATCGCCTTCACTAGTACCTCCATCTCCAGAAAACACGGCTGTAACCTTAGATTCATTTTTTAAAACATGAGATAATGCAATCCCATCAGCGACCCCCAATTGTGGTCCTAAATGGGAAATCATTCCAATAATTTTGTAGTCTTGTGTTCCGAAGTGAAAGGAGCGATCTCGCCCTTTAGTAAAACCATTAGCCTTTCCTTGCCATTGAGAAAATAAACGATATAATGGTATTTCTCGGGTGGTAAAAATACCTAAATTTCGGTGCATCGGTAAAATATATTCATCTGCTTTTAATGCAAGGGTAACCCCCACTGAAATGGCTTCTTGACCAATCCCTGAAAACCATTTAGAAATTTTACCTTGTCTTAGTAAAATCAACATTTTTTTTTCAATAAGCCTAGATTTAAGCATATTAAAATATAATGATTTTCTATTACTGCGACTAACGTCTTTAGGATTGTATTGGAAAGTAGGTTTCAAATGTCTTTAGTTTGTATACCAAATGTAGGAAAATAATTGATAGAAAAGTTTAACTTAAAAAATGTCTTTTATAAAACTTTTGATTTCTTATCTTTGTTAGTAACATGATTAATAAAAAGCTATGAATAAAATCCCAAGTGTTAATCTTTTAGATTTCTTATCTAACAATCCAGAAGACAAACAAAGGTTTGTTGAGCAAATTGGAAGGGCTTATGAAACGATTGGTTTTGTAGCTTTAAAAGGACATTTTTTAGAAGATAAGCTAGTCGACAATTTATACTCAGAAGTTAAAAGATTTTTTGACTTAACTACAGAACAGAAACAAAACTATGAAGTCCCTGGCATTGGTGGACAACGGGGATATGTATCATTTGGAAAGGAAAGTGCCAAAGGCAAAAAAGAAGGGGATTTGAAAGAGTATTGGCATTTTGGACAGTATGTAGAAAATAATCCACAACTAGAAAAAGAGTATCCTACAAATATTGAAGTTAAAGAATTAGCTGAATTCAATACGGTTGGAAAACAAACGTACAGAATGCTTGAAAAAACAGCTAAATATGTTTTAAGAGCTTTAGCAATTTATTTAGATTTAGATGAATATTATTTTGATAACTATATTCACAACGGCAATAGTATTCTAAGACCTATTCATTATCCTCCAATTAAAGAAGCGCCTAAAAATGCAGAACGTGCTGCAGCTCATGGAGATATTAATCTAATTACCTTATTAATGGGGGCGCAAGGAAAAGGACTACAAGTACAAAATATCAAAGGCAAATGGATTGATGCCATTGCTGACCCTGACGAACTTATGATTAATGTGGGAGACATGCTGTCTCGACACACAAACAATAAATTAAAATCAACTATTCACCGTGTGGTTAATCCACCTCCAGAAAAGTGGGGAACTTCCCGTTATTCAATTCCATTTTTTATGCACCCAATTAGTTGTATGGATTTAAATGTTTTGGACAACTGTATTAGTGATGAAAACCCAAAACAATTTGAGGACATCACTGCTGGTGATTACTTAAACCAACGAATTAAAGAACTTGGACTAAGTAAAAAATAATGGATTTAAAAGATCAACTAAAAAACCTATTTCCTGAGCACACTGAAATTCCTGAAGCTGCTACAGAAGACACGCAAACTTCCATTTGGATGCAAGACGCTCCTATTATTTGTAAATATGAAAAACGAAAAGGAAAGCCAATTACTATTATTGAAGGCTACACTGGGGCTGATAAAGATTTCAAAGCATTAGCAAAAGACCTAAAAAAAAGATTAAGTGTTGGTGGAAGCTTTAAAAATGATACCATTATTATTCAAGGCGATTACCGTGATAAAATTATGAGCTTTCTAAAAGATATCGGATTCAATGTCAAACGAGTGGGTGGTTAAGCAATACATAAAAACATGTCTATAAAAAACTCTGAACTTATACTAAATTCTGATGGAAGTATTTACCATCTTAATCTAAAACCTTCAGATATTTCGGATACCATTATTTTTGTTGGAGACCAAGATCGTGTCAGTGAAGTTACAAAGCATTTTGATTCAATTGAATTTGAAACTCAAAGTAGAGAGTTTAAAACACAAACAGGCACCTATAAAGGCAAACGACTCTCAGTGATTTCTACAGGGATTGGATCAGATAATATTGACATTGTTATCAACGAATTAGATGCTTTAGTAAATATTGATTTCAAAACTAGAGAAATTAAAGAGGCTAAAACGAGTTTATCTATTATTCGCATTGGCACTTCAGGAGCACTACAACCAGATATTGACATTGATAGTTTTTTACTTAGCAGCTATGGAATGGACATTAACGGGATGCTTCATTCCTACAACATTGAAACTATTAAAAATGACGCTATCGAACAAGCCTTTGTAAAACACACGAAGTGGAATTCAAAAAAACCATATCCTATAATTGTTAGTAATTCAGACAGACTAGAAGACCTTCTTAGTAGTGATCAAACTCTTAAAGGAATGACTGCCACTTGTGGGGGGTTTTATGGGCCTCAAGGCAGGGTGTTACGTTTAGAGCTACAAGATGACAGTTTAAATAACAAAATGGATAGCTTTGATTTCAAGGGCTTAAAAGTTAGTAATTTTGAAATGGAAACCTCTGCTATCTATGGCCTATCAAAATTACTGGGACATGAGGCGTGTTCAATGAATGCAATTTTAGCAAACAGAGCCTTAGGCACCTTTAGCAAAAACTCTCAAGAAACAATCGACAAATTAATAACCTACACCCTGAATAAACTTATTTCTTAAATGAAAAATGTACGGATTGGCGGCGTTCCAGAACACTTTAATTACGCTTGGTACTTAGCACTAAAACAAGGCCATTTTAAAGAACATAATATTGATGTTCGTTGGAAGGATTATTTTGGTGGTAGCGGTCAAATGACAAAAGCACTTCGTGAAAACGAGATTGACATGGCAGTGATTCTTACAGAGGGAATCATAAAAGACATCACAGAGGGAAATCCTAGTAAGATTGTACAGATTTTTGTTGAATCCCCTTTGATTTGGGGCATTCATGTCGCTCAAGACTCTACCTATAAAAACCTCAGTGAACTAAAAGGACAAAAAGCAGCTATTAGTAGGTATGGATCTGGTTCGCACTTGATGGCCTATGTAAATGCCTTAAAACTAAAATGGAACACTGCTTCAGACTTACAGTTTGAAGTGGTTAAAGACCTTGATGGTGCTGTTGAATCCTTGAGCAGGAAAGAAGCTGATTACTTTATGTGGGAGAAATTCACTACTAAACCCCTAGTAGATGAAAAAATATTTAGACGCTTAGGGGATTGCCCAACGCCATGGCCCTGTTTTGTAATAGCGGTGCGTGACGAATTTATTCTTAATGAAAAAGAAACGCTTCAAAATATTCTAAAAACAATTAATGCAATCACATCAAGTTTTAAAGAAATTTCACAAATAGATCGTATTATTTCCGAGCGATACCAACAAAAAAATGAAGATGTTAAAGCATGGCTAGAGTTAACAGAATGGTCACAAAAAAACATAGATCCCGAAACAGTTGAGGCTGTTCAAAACCAGTTACTTAAACTAAATATTATTTCTGAAAAATGGGCTTATGATCAATTAGTAACAACTGTATAGAACTACCCCCACTTTATTGCTGACTTTCCATTTAACGTTAACAATGCATTCGTTTTACTAAAATGTTTATTTCCAAACCAATAACCACGATTTGCACTCATAGGAGACGGATGCCCACTTTCTAGAATATGGTGTTTACTTGTATCTATTAGTTTATTTTTGTTTTTAGCAAAACTACCCCATAACAGAAAAACTAGATCTGTTTTTTGTTGCGAGAGTGTTTTAATAACGTTGTCCGTAAATTCTTCCCATCCTTGTTTTTGATGACTACCCGCCTCTTTTAAACGGACACTTAAACTCGAATTTAAAAGAAAAACCCCTTGTTGAGCCCAAGAAATTAAATCACCACTTTTAGGGTATGGAAGCTTCATATCTGCTTCTATTTCTTTAAAAATGTTTTTCAAGGAAGGAGGATGACTTATGTGGTCATTCACAGAAAAACACAAACCGTTGGCCTGGCCCTCGCCATGATACGGATCCTGACCAATAATCACTACCCTAATTGATTCAAAAGAACAACTACTGAAAGCATTAAAAATCTGATCAATCGGTGGGTAACATGTTTGCTCAGTGTACTCCGACTGCACAAAAGCACTGAGTGCTTTGAAATAGGGCTTGTTACATTCAGCTTCAAGAAGGGGACGCCAGGATTCTGGTAGCTTTAACATATATTTAAATTACTTAATAATTAAGTCTTAGACTTCAAATTTAAACTATATTTTTTAAACTTTAATACCTACATTTGTAGAGGCCAATGAACGAACGCAATGATTAATATTTCCAAGAAAACTTTACAAGATTTAGAATTTGAGTCTGTTATCATGCAGGTGGCATCTCACAACGTCACATCTTTGGGGAAAACTGCAATTTTGGAAACAATTCCGTTTTCAAAAAGAGCTGATGTGGTTGAAGCCCTTCTACTCACTAATGAATTTGTAGCGTCATTTGAAAATGAAAACCGAATCCCTAATCACGGATTTGATTCAATTACCAAAGAACTGAAATTAATTAAGATAGAGGACAATTATTTGGAAATCGATGGGTTTCGGAAAATTGTAAGTATTTGTATAACAACAAATGTTCTTCTGAAATTCTTTAAGAAATTTCACGAATATTACCCCTTACTACACGGGCACTCTATTCGAATAGAAACTAACACAAGTATTTCTGAAGCCATAAATGGTGTGGTTGATAAGTATGGTGAAATAAGAAATGATGCTTCTGATACACTTTACACACTACGAAAATCAATTCAAGCGGTAAGAAGCAAGGTTAATACCAGTTTCAATTCTGCGCTGAGCATGTATAACAGTGCAGACTATTTAGATGATATTCGTGAAACAGTCATGGAAAATCGGCGTGTTTTAGCTGTTAAAGCTATGTATCGGCGTAAAGTAAAAGGCAGCATTATGGGTGCTAGCAAAACAGGGAGTATCGTTTACATAGAGCCTGACACAACGCAGCAACACCAACGTGATCTTAATAATTTAGAATTTGAAGAAACTGAAGAAATTAAGAGAATTTTACTTGAACTGACGAGCTTTATTAGTGGCTTCTCCCCGCTCTTGGAATCTTATCAGTTGTTTTTGACCAAATTAGATGTCATTTATGCCAAAGCTAAATACGCTAAATCAATTGATGCTATTTCTCCAGAAATTACAGAACATCAAGAAATTGATCTCGTAAATGCTTACCATCCACTTTTGCTAGTTGCCAATAAAAGTGAAGGAATTACCACCTATCCACAAACTATTACCATGACGACCGAAAGTCGGATCATCGTTATATCAGGTCCTAATGCTGGTGGAAAAAGCATTACCCTTAAAACTGTGGGACTGCTGCAACTAATGGTGCAATCAGGAATGCTTATTCCCGTTCATGAACGTTCAAAACTATGTTTATTTGAATCTATTCTGAGTGATATTGGGGATAATCAGTCCATAGAAAATCATTTGAGTACCTATAGCTATCGTCTAAAGCAAATGAATCATTTTTTGAAGAAATGCAATAAGCATACTCTGTTTTTAATTGATGAATTTGGAACAGGAAGTGATCCTGAATTGGGGGGCGCCTTAGCTGAAACGTTTCTTGAAGTCTTTTATGAACGTGAAGCTTTTGGTATTATAACGACGCACTACAGTAATTTAAAATTACTCGCCAATGAACTCCCACATATTCAAAACGCGAATATGTTGTTTGATGAAAAAACCTTACTTCCATTATATAAATTAGTCATAGGACAAGCAGGAAGTTCTTTTACTTTTGAGGTGGCTCAAAAGAACGGCATTCCGTTTAGTTTAATTAATCGCTCTAAAAAGAAGATTGAGCGTGGTAAAATCAGGTTTGACAAAACCATTTCAAAACTCCAAAAAGAACGTTCCAAACTTGAAAAAACAGAACGTGCACTTAAGCAAAATGAAATTAAAAAGAGTTTAGAAGCCGATAAACTAGAAACGACTAATGCCAAGGCTAAGAAAAAGCTACAAAGCTATCAGGAGCTTTTTGACAGTAATCAACGTTTAGTATACTTAGGGCAAAAAATAAATGACTTAGGTGAAAGCTACTTAGAAAACAATCGCAAACGCGAATTAATGAATGAACTTTTTAAACTAGTTCAGGTCGAAAACTCGAAACGCCAAAAAGTGAGTCTCAAACAAAAAAGAGCACTCAAAGCTAAAGAGATAGAACTCCAAAAAGAAGTAGACCAAAAGGTCGATGTCATTCGCAAACAAAAAAAGAAGCAAAAAGAAATAGCAGCGCTTGTACCCCCAAAACCAAAACGGGTTCTTGTCATTGGAGACTCGGTGCGTTTGGAAGACGGCCGTGCGGTAGGAACTTTAGATAAACTCGAAAAAAACAAAGCGGTTGTCAATTATGGCCTTTTCACGACTACGGTAAGCGTGGATCGACTAGAGTATGTAAAAACTAAAAAATAATGGATAATATCATCTTCTTTGACGGCGTTTGTAACCTCTGTAACAGCAGTGTCAACAGACTTATAAAAAATGACGTGAAAAAGGTGTTTAAGTTCGCCTCCTTACAGAGTGAATTTGCAAAGTCTTTTGTGCCTGACCATCTATTAAACTACAAAAATTTAGATACTATTTTATTTTATAAGAATGGCCAATTCTACGATCGAAGCAACGCAGTACTGAACATTTGTAAAGCCTTAGGAGGTGGGTTTAACCTACTTCTAATAGGATACCTCATACCTCGATTTATGCGCGATTCCTTGTATCGTTTGGTGGCGAATAATCGCTATAAATGGTTTGGAAAAACAAAGCAATGCAGGGTGCCTACAGATGATTTAAAAGAGCGGTTTATGGATTGAAAGAACAGGTAACTAATCGAGTCCTTTGATAATATTTGCTTTCTTTGGGCCAAAAATATGGCCATAAAGAGTAAAATGACTGCCATTTTTATAGTCAACCGAAACGGTTGTTCTTCCTTTAACTTTTATTCTAAAAAAAATATCAAAATACCCGTAATTAATTGAACTAAACCCAACTTTCAAAATAAATGACTTTCGCTTTTTATTTATTTTTAAATCGTACTTTGATATTTTTGACTTCAAAGTAATTCCTCCGATTCCATTAGTCGAAAAACCACGAATAGGAGATAGTTGAACAGTTATATAGTGTTGGTCAATCTGAATGAAATTAAATGCTTGATTTATCGAAACTTTGGGGGCTCCGTAAGTATTAAAAAAATCAGCTTCAAACACAACTGATTCACTTGACAATAACACCTTTTTCTCGTAAAATTGTCTGTTAATCTTTTGTTCTTTGATTTCTTTCCTAGAAAGTTTACTATTTTTAAAGGAAGTTTGTTGGGCGTGATTTAAGAAGAATAAAATACATGACATGAAAGTCAATGCTATTTTACGAAAATAGAAAGAGTTCATAAGTAGGTTTTTTAACTATACAAATCCTTAATTGGGTTAAGGAAATACAATCACTACTCAAATGTAATTTAAAAACCTTAAAATGAACTATTTAACCTCATCTAAATGGTCATCCCATTCTTTTGATTTTGGGGTGTGAAGCTTCCCTTCTAGTTTGGCTACAATCATGGAAACGGTGGCATCTCCCGTTACATTTACCATAGTACGACACATATCCAAAGGACGATCTACTGCAAAAATAAGCGCCAATCCAATGGCTAGTTTGTCCGCTGGAAACCCTACAGATTCCAAAACAATTACTAACATAACCATTCCTGCACCAGGAACTGCTGCACTTCCTATAGAAGCTAAAAGCGCCGTGAGCACAATCATTAACTGATCTGCAAAGGTCAGATCAAAATCTAATGCCTGTGCTATAAAAACGGCCGCCACTGCTTGGTACAAGCTAGTACCATCCATATTAATAGTTGCTCCGACAGGTAATACAAAACTTGAGACTTCTTTATCAACCCCTAAGTGCTCTTCTACACGCTCCATCGTGACTGGCAAAGTTGCCGCACTACTACTGGTTGAAAATGCTAATAACTGAGCTGGACTAATTTGTTTTAAAAACCAAAATGGATTTCTTTTAGTAATCACAGTCACCAATATTAGATAAAAACAAACCATTAAAAGCAGTCCACTAACCACTACGCCTGAGTAAAACAAAAGGGCATAAAGCAACTCAGGATCCCCTGAGGAGACGACTACATTAGCCAGTAACGCAAATACAGCAAAAGGAGCCGTTAACATGATAAGGTCCACCATTTTTAATACTACATCATTTAAAGAATCAAAAAAATCTTTTAGTGGCTTTGCACTTTTTTCTCCAACCAACAAAAGAGAAATACCTAAAAACATCGCTAAGAAGATTACCTGTAGCATGAGTTTATTGTTACTTAAAGCTGAGAAAGCATTGTCAGGAACCATATCCACTAGGAAATCTAAAGGACGTCCGGCTTGTTGGCGACTTGCTTCTGCAATTTTACCTTGTACTCCACTATTTCCCGCATACGTTTCGGTCAATTTAGAAATCGTTTCTTGAGATACCCCATCACCAGGGTTGAATGTATTTACCAATATTAATCCTATACTTATAGCAATGACTGTGGTAAGCACGTAAATGACAATAGTTTTAAGCCCAATAGATGCAAATTTTGAAATGTCTTTTAAATCTGAAATTCCTTTAATTAGTGAAGCTAAAATAAGCGGAACTGCAATTAATTTTAAGAGTTTTACAAAAATAGTCCCAATGGGTTTGACCCAACTAGCAACAAAATCGGCACCGCCTACTTCAAGCATGATAAAACCAAAGGTCACACCTGATAGCATGCCAATTAATATTTTCCAGTGTAAGGCAAGTGATTTCATAAGATATGTGTTTATTTAATTTAAGCTTTACTCAGTCGATTTAAGAGCATGAAATCGGCAATAACTAATGCTGCCATGGCTTCTACGATAGGGACGGCTCTTGGCACCACACAAGGATCGTGGCGTCCTTTGCCATGCATTTCAACTTCATTACCATCTTTATCAATCGTGTCCTGGGCTTGCATAATCGTAGCGACTGGCTTGAAAGCCACATCAAAATAGATATCCATTCCGTTACTAATTCCGCCCTGAATACCACCAGATAAGTTGGTTTTTGTAGAACCATCGGCACTAAATGAATCGTTGTGCTGACTCCCTTTTAATTGGGTTCCTTCAAATCCACTCCCATATTGAAAGCCTTTAACGGCATTGATAGATAGCATTGCTTTCCCTAATTGAGCATGTAAGCGATCAAAAACTGGCTCGCCTAATCCAACAGGTACATTTTTAATGACACAAGAGATCACACCTCCTATGGTATCACCTTCCTTTCGAATGGCTTTTATTTTGGATATCATTTGTGCGGCCACTTCTGAATCTGGACAACGAACGTCATTCGTTTCAGCATTGGCTAAATTTAATTCTTTATAGGATTTATTAAGTACTATGTCTCCAACTGAAGAGGTGTAGGCATTTATTTCTATTGTGTTTATGAATTGTTTTGCCAAGGCTCCTGCAACCACACGACAAGCTGTTTCACGTGCCGAACTACGTCCACCCCCACGGTAATCCCGCTGACCATATTTTTCAGAATAAGTAAAATCGGCATGACTTGGACGAAACACATCTTTTATATGAGTATAATCTTTAGATTTTTGATTGGCATTTTCAATCATAAAACCAATAGGTGTTCCTGTTGTTTTACCCTCAAAAATCCCAGATAAAAACTTGACAGTATCGGGCTCTTTACGTTGTGTTACAATCGCAGACTGGCCTGGCTTTCGCCGGTCCATCTCCAATTGAATGGCTTCAAAGTTGACTGTAATGCCTGCAGGACAGCCATCAATAACGCCACCAATAGCAGTGCCATGAGACTCCCCAAATGTAGTGAGTTTAAAAATAGATCCAAATGCATTCCCTGCCATATGCTAAAACTTAAATATTAAAATGTAAAAGTAATTGTATTATTATAAAAACAAAAATTAGAAACCGACTAAGTAACAAATCTTCTAATAAATTAAATAGATTTACAATTCTGTAACGCTTCTTCATAAATAGCTTCATAAAAAGGAACTATTTTATGAATATCAAATTTGATTGCTGCCTCTTGAGCTGCTTTTTTAAATTTATTAAGAACTAAGTCATCTTTAATGATCTTTATGGCATTCTGTGCCATTTCGTCTAGAGCACCTACGGGACTTAAGTGACCCGATACGCCTTCAATATTTACTTCTGGAATCCCTCCAGAATTACTGGATATAACAGGGACCCCTGAGGCCATTGCTTCCAAAGCAGCTAAACCAAAACTTTCTGTTTGTGAAGGAAGAAGAAATAAATCACTAAAACATAATATTTTATCTACCTCATTACTATTTCCTAAAAACACGACTTTATTTTCAATTCCATAAGTCTTACATAACTGCTCCGCCTGTTTACGCTCAGGCCCCTCGCCTACCATCATTAACTTTGATGGCACTTCCTTTTGAACTCTATAAAAGACTTCAATGACATCGGCAATCCGCTTGACGGGTCTAAAGTTACTGACATGTGTAATCACCCTTTCAGATGGAAGTGCTAATAAATCACGATCACACTCTTTAAAACCAGTTTGATATTTATCTATATCAATGAAATTTGGAATTACTTTTATATCTTTTTGTGTATTAAATAAACGCTGCGTATCTTCTTTAAGACTTTGAGAAACAGAAGTAACAGCATCGGATTTATTAATACTAAAAGTAACAGCCGTTTTATAAAATGGATGGCTTCCCACTAATGTTATATCAGTACCATGCAACGTGGTTACAATAGGTATTTTAATACCTTCTTCGTGAAGCATTTTTTTGGCCATGTAGGCTGCATACGCGTGTGGAATCGCGTAGTGTACATGTAAAACGTCAATTTTGTGCACTTTTACCATGTCCACTAATTTACTAGACAAAGCCAATTCATAGGGCTGATAATGAAATAAGGGATAATCCGGAACATTAACTTCATGAAAATGAACATTAGAATTTAACAACTCCAGCCGTACGGGTTGTCTGTAGGTAATAAAATGGACTTGGTGGCCCTTTCGAGACAACTCTAAGCCTAGTTCTGTCGCCAGAACACCACTACCTCCAAAGGTTGGGTAACATACTATTCCTATATTCATTTTATTCAATAATTGATTCGTAAATTAAACGCTGTATTTCTGTTCTAATATTTTCTTTCAAAAGTCTATTAGCATCCGACTTTGGGAATGTTCTATTGGCTAAAAATACATAAACTATTTCTTTATCTGGGTCTGCCCATGCATAGGTTCCAGTAAATCCTGAATGCCCAAAACTACGCATCGATAAACATCCACATGTGGGCCCTTCATCTTCTAATTGAGGTTTATCAAATCCTATACCACGACGGTTGTCTTGATCGCAATAATGGCAGGTGTTAAATTTATCAAACGTATGAGAAGAAAAATAACGTTTATTTCCATACACACCCTTTTGAAGGTACAACTGCATCAATTTAGCAGTGTCATTGGCGTTACTAAATAAACCTGCATGTCCACCCACACCTCCTTGCATAGCGGCTCCCATATCATGTACATAGCCTTGTACTTTATCATATCTAAAATAATCATCTATTTCTGTTGGGACGAGTTGTTGAATACTGAATTTCTCTAATGGTTTATAAGTTGATAAATTAGCGCCTAAAGATTTGAAAAGACGCTGTTGAACTAATTCATCTAGAGGTTGACTATATTGTTTTTCTATAATTGACTTTAACATATAATAAGGCATGTCACTATAACGATACTTTTTTTTATCTAATAACTCAGACTCTATAATTTTAGATTGAATACTATCTTTAAAATCGTTTCTGAGATATAAGTCTTTACTAACTTGGATCGAAAATTCTTTAGTTTGATTAGATTTATAAAAAGTAGGATTTGGCTTCTGGGTTATAGAGTCTAAGGTTGAAACATAAAAGGGGATCCATGGTTTTAGTTGGGCGTAATGAGAAAGCATTTCTTGAACCGTAATAGATTCTTTATTACTGCCTTTATAAACGGGTAACAATTCACCTAATGTGGATCCCAGCTGTATCACTCCTTGGTCAACAAGCTCTATAAGTAACGGAAGTGTAGCTAATATTTTTGTAAGCGAGGCGACGTCATATAAATCATTGAGCTTAACTTTAGTAGTTTTATTATAGGTGTGATGTCCAAAACATTTTTCGTAAATCACTTTTCCTTTACGGGCGACTAAAAGCTGAATCCCGGGAGTCATTTGTTCATCAACCGCATAAGCAGCAACAGAATCTATTTTGTGTAAGCGTGTCGAGTCCATTCCTACTGACTCTGGCAAACCATAAGACAGTCGGTCTATAGCAGGAGTGGATATTCCATGTCCTACCTTAAATACTGAATTAATACTAACGGGTAGTTTTCCTTTAGCAGCGAGACCACCAAAAATAATTTGAGCTGCCGTTTGTTGGGCTATAGAGCTATTCTGATAAGCCATAACAATGCTTTCAAAATTAGCAAAAGACTTAAAATCATTTAAGGCATATGGCTTTGCAAAAATCGTTAAAACAACCCTATTAGTACGTGCTATTTCATAAAGCCAAACAAGTTCTTTATGTGTGAATTGATATGCCTTCCATGGGCTGGCATTAGAGGTGTGCAAGCCAACGATGACCGTATTATACTGACTTAAATCAGAAACTAATTCGTCTAAATTATAAGCGCTTACAGAATCAACTTGTGTGTATTTGTTAAGTATTTTTAAAAATGGAGAGGCATCTGCTTCTCCCATATTCACATAAGCAATTTTGTGTAATTCTAAATCTTTAATGGGTAGTATATCGTTTTTATTTTGAACAAGAGTAATAGCATTCTCCATTAATTTCTGGTATAAAACGTCATCTCTTTTACGATTTAAATCCGCTACTAAATTGTCCGTATTTATAGGCTTGTACTGAGTGAGTCCAACTTTAAATTTAGCACTTAGTATTTTTTTGACAGAGTGCGCTAAACGTTGTTCAGAAATAACTCCGGACTCTACAGCCCTCTGAAGGGCAACTATGCCTTGACTCACATCTGCTGACATTAGCATCACATCGTTTCCTGCCAGAAAAGCCAGTAAATCAACTTCGCCTGGATTGCTAAAATTTGAAGCGCCTTTCATGTCCAAAGCATCAGTGAAAATCAACCCTTTAAACCCAAGCTTTTCTTTTAATAACTCTGTGACAATCGGATAAGATAAAGAGGAAGGGTAATTTGAACGTGCATCAAGACTAGGCACATTGAGATGTGCTACCATGACACTTGAAAGCCCTTTTGAAAATAGTTTCTTGTACGGATATAGTTCCAGTGAATCAATGCGTTGTTGAGAAAAATTAATAGTAGGTAGTGTTTTATGAGAGTCCGAGTCTGTGTCTCCATGACCAGGAAAATGTTTGGCATTGGCCATCACTCCTGCTTCTTGCATCCCCGCTATAAATGCTAAAGATCGACTTGAAACGGCCTCTTTATCTTCTCCAAAAGAACGGTTTCCAATGATTGGATTTTTGGGATTGGTATTGATATCAACTACTGGAGAAAAATTAATATGAACTCCGAGACGCTTACAATGTTCTCCTATATGTTGCCCTGTTTTACGTATTAAATCTAAATCTTTAATGGCTCCCAAAGTCATATTCCAGGGAAATGCATAGGTAGAATCTAATCGCATGCTCAGACCCCACTCAGCATCCATCCCAACTAACAAGGGTATTTTTGATGCTGACTGTAGCTCATTGTTTAAGTGAGCCTGACGTACAGGGCCCCCTTTAGAATATATAATACCTCCAATGTGATAGTTTTTAATTTGATTTAAAATCAATTTCTTGGTGGCTTTATCTTGATTTGAAAAAACCTGAACCATAAACAACTGTCCAATTTTCTCCTTAAGACTAAGCGCATTATAAGTACTGTCTACCCATGATTTTTGACTACTTTTATTTGAAGAATCTAATGGTGAGCTCGGGGCTTGGGCTAAAAGTGTAAGTGTGGAACAAAAAACAAGAAGTGTGCAAAAATAACGCATAAACAAATTTAAAAGGGAGATTATAATTCCTCAACAAATTACTGTTTTTAATAGATAAATGGAACGTTTTAAGATCAATTTAATACTTCGAGGTTGTTTTTATTAAATTTAATCCTTTTAATTTCTTGATTTTTAAGTTTTTATGATTTAAATATGAATGTTTATTGCATATTTTAATTACATTTATTGTGATTTAGATCCCAAATCTAATTCTTCACAACCAATTGATCTGATTGTAGTTTATTGATTTACTATTTACCAAGTAAATAAATATATTAGGAATAAGAAATTAATGAATTTAAAAAATAAATCATGAAAAAAAACATTATCACGACTCTTTGTATCGCTACTACACTAATGGGATTCACTCAGTCTAAAAATTTTATTGACCAACCCTACCTAGAAACTACCGCAAAAGCAGACTCTTTGGTGGAACCCGACCGCATCTATCTATCAATTTTAATTCAAGAAAAAGAAGACCGCGACCGAACCTCTGTAGAAAAACAAGAACGCGAGATGGCTAGTGCTTTGGAGGAACTGGGGATTGACTTAAAAAAACAATTAAAAATTGAAGACTTAGCGAGTAACTACAAAAAATATTTTTTGAGAAAAAAAAGTGTCTTGAAATCTAAAAACTATGAGTTAGTCGTGTATGATGGCTTAACAGCAAGTAAGGTTTTAGTTCATTTAGAAGCCAAAGGTATTTCAAATGTGAGACTGATAAAAACAGCCTATTCCAAGACCGAGGCCTTAAAGCTCATATTAAGATCTAAAGCCATTTTAAAAGCACAAACACAAGCAAATTTCCTTATAAGACCCTTGGGTCAGGCACTTGATAAAGCTATCTATATTTCAGATAAATACTATTCCAATAATTACTACCCCCAAAAAATGAATAGAATGAAGGTTGCCTATGATTCGGTTGGAGTTTTAGAAAAACCTATGGATCTTGAATTCTCGGGAATTAAAATTGAAAGTGAAGTAGTGGTACGGTTTTCTATACTTTAAATTACATAAACCGATTGTGCCAGCTTTCGGAGGCTGGTACTTCCCAAAACTCTTGGTATTCACTTTTGGAGTTAACAAGGTTATTAAATACAATCGTATTTTTAGAAACGGCTTTGTCCTTAGCCATCTTTTTAAAATCTGTTAGTGTTTTATAGGCTACGTACTCTCCTTGTTTGTAGGACACATTCATCTTATCCATCAAGTCCACAGAATACAAAGTCTCTAGGGCTTGAATAAACTGTACAGAAGCGTCAATGGAACAACCAGTTGCCGGTTGCTTTTCTTGGTCCAAAGCAATGATTATAAAGCGCTTATATTTTATTTCAAATCCTGCTTGTAATTCAGATCCATGTGCGGTCCAAGCCTGTAAAAAGACGTTTAATTTGATTGAAATATTTTGCAACTCAATTTCAGTAAAAGAGCGATTAGATTGGTAAATCCAAATACGGGAATTATCTGGAAGTGCATCAAAATTAACTAACATTTGTTTAAAAAGTATTTAGTTTTATAAATCGTTTGCATTGGCTATTAATTCAGCCACATCCATGACTTTGATTTGACCTTCTGCTTTATTCTTCACACCATCAGTCATCATGGTATTACAAAATGGGCATCCTGCTGCAATAATATCAGGCTTAACCTCCATGGCTTGCTCTGTTCTTTCGATATTAATTTCTTTATCTCCTTGTTCAGCATCTTTAAACATCTGAGCACCTCCGGCGCCACAGCAAAGCCCCTTTTTACGGCAGTTTTTCATTTCCACCAATTCTGCATCTAACTTTTTGATCAAGTCGCGAGGAGCCTCATACACATCATTTGCACGTCCCAAAAAACAGGGGTCGTGAAAAGTAATACGCTTTCCTTTAAATTTACCACCTTCAATGGTTAGTCGTCCTTCGTCCAACAAACTCTTAAGAAATTGGGTGTGGTGCATTACTATATAATCGCCTCCTAAGGACGGATATTCGTTTTTAAGTGTATTAAAACAATGCGGGCATGCGGTTACAATCTTTTTAACATCGTACGCATTTAAAACCTCAATATTGGTAACTGCCTGCATTTGAAATAAAAACTCATTTCCAGAACGTTTGGCTGGGTCACCTGTACAACTTTCTTCAGTTCCCAATACCGCAAATTCAACTTCGGCTTTGTTTAATAATCTAACAAAAGCTTTAGTTATTTTTTTTGCACGGTCATCAAAACTGCCAGCACAGCCTACCCAAAACAAAACCTCAGGCTGCTTGCCAGTAGCCGCAAATTCGGCCATTGTTGGTACTTTTAACACTTCACTCATAGTTTATGTATTAATCATGCTGACCATCGTCAAAAACTTCAATCGTTACTTCTTTTTCAACTAAATCCGTGAATTTACCTTTGTAACGCGTCGCTTTCACTAAATGGTTGTCAATCCAGTGGTAGTTTCCACCTCTAGGCTTGCCCATTAAAAGGCTATGATAATTGAAACCATGTTGCTTTAACCAACCTTCAGTAACGGCTCTATGCGTTTCTGTACGTGATGTAAAAAAACAAATCATATGTCCTTCTTCATACCAACGGTTACAAGTTTCTAAGGCATCTACAAAAGGTAAACACGTTCCCATTCGCTCTGGCTCTTCATTAGGAACATCTTCCGTAATTGTTCCATCGATATCAATTAAATAATTTTTTACACCTCCTGGAAGCACTGGGCTTACAAGTTCACCAGCTTCTACTTTTTCATGTAATAACTTATCAGCTTCTTCTCTTTTCATTGTTAATTTTTATAAATATATTTTTAATCGTTTTTCCAGTTTAATCGGTCCATTTGATTGTAAGGCCAGGGGGCACCGTTATTTTCAATGTTAGACATCATATTGTTTAGCTCCATAGGGGCATCACTTTGCTCCATAACCAAGTAACGTCGCATCTCAAGAATAATTGAAAGTGGATCTATGCTCACTGGACAAGCTTCTACACAAGCATTACAGCTAGTACAGGCCCATAGCTCTTCGTTTGTAATATAATCGCCTAATAATTGTTTACCATCAAGCTTAAACTCACCATTATTGGCATCTATGTTTTCACCTACCTCTACCAGACGATCTCGAGTATCCATCATTATTTTCCTTGGAGATAATTTTTTACCAGTCTGATTTGCTGGACATTCGCTTGTACAACGTCCGCATTCCGTACATGTGTATGCGTTTAAAAGCTGTACCCAGTTAAGATCCTGAACATCACTAGCTCCAAACTTGTCAGGGGGTGCAGCATCTTCAGCGGTGGCGGCATAGGGATCAGCATCAGGGTCCATCATGAGCTTAACTTCATTTGTAACGGCTTCTAGGTTGTTAAGTTGACCTTTGGGCTTAACACTTCCATAATAAGTATTTGGAAACGCTAATAAAATATGTAAGTGTTTTGAATAGTATAGGTAGTTCAGAAAAACTAAAATACCAGTAATATGTACCCACCAAGCAACTCTTTCAATTAAATGGACATTATAACCCTCAAACATTGGGGCAAAAAACTGACTTATAACATTACCTGAATTCATGGACTGAAATTCAACGTCTGTTGCGTTCATAATGATGAACAACCCCATCAAAACAATTTCAAAATACAGAATCAAATTCCCATCAAGTTTCGGCCATCCTTTCATTTCGGACTTCATAAATCGTTGAATCTTCACAACATTTCTTCGAAACCAAAAAATCACAACCGCTATAAAGACTAAAGCAGCAAGCACTTCAAAAACCCCAATCAAAACTCCATAAAGGGGACCAATAACAGAGAAAATTCGGTGAGTACCGAACAAGCCATCAATGACAATTTCTAAGACTTCAATATTAATGATCACAAACCCTACATAGACTATAATGTGAAGAATTCCGGAGATTGGACGACGGACCATCTTACCTTGACCAAGAGCTATTTTAGCCATATTGGTCCAGCGTAATTTAGTATTACCACTAGTATCTACATCTTTTCCTAAATAAATATTTCGTTTAAGCTTGCTTACGTTTCGCAGAAAGAAGGCAACCCCAGAAAAAAGTATAAGTGCAAAAACTATGTTAGGTAATAAACTCATTTAATTACTCTTTCGTGGTTTTCATTTCGTTACCCTCTGAATCGTATTGTTTTGTCTTTTTTCCAAATAATGAAAAATGCACATAACGTTTTGGATTTAATTTCATGTCTTCCAAAAGCTGTTCTAACTGTTTAGTTGCCCCCTTAAGGTTATTGTATACACCATCGTCCTTCATCAATTTTCCAATAGACCCTTCACCGCTTTCAATAGTCGTCAATAAATTACCAAAACTAGATATCGTTGATTTAAGATCAAACATGATTGAATCTAAGTCAGATTCTGTAAGAGATTTACTGACTCTAGTCAAATCCTCAGAAATTTTATTGAAATTTAAAATCGTTTCTCCAATTGCAGATTTATTATCTGTTACTAACCCATTTAAAGATTCAGAAGTTGACTTAAAGGAGGCGATAGTTGTGCTAAGCTCAGAGATGCTTAGTTTGATATTATCTTTTGTTTGAATGTCAAAAACATCATTCAGATTGCTAAGCAACAAATCTGCGCTAACCATCATCTTTTCAATTTTTTCTTGAAGTGGCGTTAAGCGTTGATTAACTAAGTCTGTAAGACCTGGTTTGACAGTAGAACTTAGCACATCTCCAGACTGAACTAATGCTGCATCATCAAAGGCCGGAATTATTGCAATTGCTTTACCACCTATTAAGCCAGCTTCATATAACTCGGCCGTACTATTGACGGAAAAGTCAAAATCATTTCCAATAAGCATGGTTACTTTTAACAAACCAGAACCATCTCCGTTGAATTTGATGGATTGAACTTTACCGATTTTATGACCGTTTATAGTAACAGCTGCAGAGGGCGCTAAGCCTTCAACATTATCATAAATAGCGCTGATTTTTTTGGAAGCATCAAATACATTTTCGCCCTTTAAATAATTAAAGATAAAGATGAATAGCAATATCCCTGAGATCACAAGAATAGCTGTTTTTATTTCTTTAGATAGTTTCAATATGATGGTTTTTCTCAATACAAATTTAAGTATAAAATTGAAATAATTATGCCTAATTCACACTAGATTTCAAGGCTTGCTTAATTGATGTTTTTTCTCCGTCTTTATAAGCGACTACAAGAGCATCGGAAAACCCTTTAGATATTGCTATATCTAACAACTTTACAGCAGCGGAATAACTAGTCGTATTTCCATAAAAGTAGCGGTAAATTGTACTTGATTTTTGTCTTGAAATCTGATCAAGTCCATTGAAGTTATACGATTTGGGTGCCAACTTTTTAGAACCCGCTGCTATTTGCACTTTAAAAACGATCAAAGGCTTGCTTAACGAAGGTTCTACAACGGGAGCATCTACTGGCAAAACAACTTCTGAATCTACGTAATCCACCTGATTTGATGCTGTCTCAATTACGGCAGGTGTATCGGAATTTAGTTTTGATTTATAATCTAAAATAGCATCAGAAATACTTTTGGACATATTGATCTTTCCAGAAGCTGAATTGAGGTAATCTCCTTCTGTTTTGTTAGTGATAAACCCCGTTTCTATTAAAATACTAGGCATATAAGTGTTGTGTAACACCCAAAATCCAGCTTGCTTGACGCCTCTGTTTTTTCGTTTTAATTTGTAAGTGAAATTATCCTGTACATAGCGAGCTAGTAAAATACTTTGATCTAAGTAATCTTCTTGCATTAGAGTCAGACCAATCATTGATTCTGGAGAATTTGGATCAAAACCTTCATAATTTGATTCAAAATCATCTTCTAAAAAGATCACTTCATTTTCTTGTTGCGCCACCCTAAAGTTTGAATCGTTTCTATGCAGACCTAGCACATAAGTTTCTGTTCCATGTGCCTGAGAGTTATGGGCGTTACAGTGAATGGAAACAAATAAATCCGCATCTGCTTTATTCGCTATTTTTGCACGCTGCCTTAATTCAATAAACACGTCTGTACTTCTTGTATAGATTACTTTTATATTATCCTGCTTTTCAAGGTTCTCCCCTACCTTTAAAACTATATCTAAAGCGATATCTTTTTCCTTGTAACCAAAATTGGTGGGGCGCCCTGGATCTTTACCTCCGTGTCCAGCGTCTAAGACCACTACAAAAGGCTTTATACTTGTTTGTGCCATAGAATTTGCACTAAAAATAAGAGCCAGAAATAAGAATAATTTAATCTGCTTTTGCATGCGAAACATTTAACCTATCAATCGATTCTTCAAAATTAAAAAATCACTAAAAATATCCGTAACTTTGATTTTTAATAATTGAGTCACCTATTTACAAAAATACACTTAAAAGCATTGAAAACAACACTATTTCAACTACTTTTTGTTCTAATTTTTACAGTGTTTGCCAACACTTTTGGCATTGCTCAGGATGCTCAAAACCTAAATTCTTCAGCTAAATCTGTATCGGAAAATGATATTCAAAAATCTAAAAATGACTCCATTACAAGTAGAGACGTTAAAAGTATTGAAATAGATTCCATTACAAACGATAGTCTTTCAAAGCCCAAAAGCTTTCTTGAAGGTATTGTAAATTACAAAGCAAAAGACTACACTTCAATTAATCAAAAAACACAGCAAATTTACCTTTATAATGAAGCTGAAATTCAGTATAAAGATATGGATATCAAGGCTGGAGTCATTATTATTGATTACGGAAAAGATATTATTTATGCGGGACGTTTAAAAGACTCATTAGGAGTTTACACACAGCACCCTGTCTTTAAGCAAGGAAACGACCTTGTAGAGCCTGATTCAATTGCTTTTAATATCAAAACCAAGAAGGCTTTAATTTGGAATTCAAAAACCGAACAACAAGGAGGAAGAATAATTTCAGATTTAACAAAAAAAGAAAACGATTCTGTATACTTTGTTAGACGTGCTAAATTTACGACTTCAGAAAACCTTGAGAATCCAGAGTACTACTTCCTATTAAGAAAGGCTAAGATAGTTCCTGGCAAAAAAGTAGTGACTGGACTTACTAATATGTTTATAGCAAATGTACCAACACCAATTGGATTCCCTTTTGCATTTCTTCCAATGTCTAAAACACGTTCATCTGGAGTGATTTTCCCTACTTTTGGCGAACAAAACAATAGAGGGTATTTTTTACAAAATGGAGGCTATTACTTCGCATTAAGTGATTATTTTGATTTAGCGACTTTGGGAGACTACTACACAAATGGAAGTTATGGTGCACGGGTTGAAAGTAGTTACGCAGTCCGCTATAAATTTAGAGGATCATTGAGTTTCCGTTACGAGAATTTGATTAATAGTGAACGGGGATTCCCCGACTACTCAAAGAGTACAATTTATAATTTAAGGTGGAACCAAAATCAAGATTCAAAATCAAATCCTAGTTCACGTTTTTCTGCTTCTGTTAATTTAGGATCTAGTACCTATTTTCAAGAATCTGTAAACCAGCTCAATTCATCAAACTTCTTAAACAACACTCTATCGTCTTCAGTATCCTATTCTAAGACTTTTCAAGGAGAGCCACAAGTAAACGTAAGTGTCACAGCAACTCACTCGCAAAATACAAACACCGAAAGTATCAATATGACCTTACCTACTTTTCAGGGTAGTGTAGACCGAATATTTCCATTTGCTCCTAAAACAGGCAGCAAAAAAGGGGCCTTTCAAAATATAAACTTTCAATATAACGTTCGTGCCGAAAACCGCATTCAAACCACAGACTCATTATTTTTTAAACCTGAAATGTTTGAAGACGCCAAAGCAGGATTTCAACACACCATTCCGTTAAGTACAAATTTTAAAGTTTTTAAACACTTTAGTATGAGTACAAGTGCAAATTTCAAAGAAAACTGGACCTTTAATACGATTAAAAAAGAGTATGATACAGAAAATCAATCTGTTATTACAACGCCACTTAAAGGGTTTGACTCCTATCGCACTTATAACTTTAGCACAAGTATTGGAACGACTGTGTACGGAATGTTTGAATTTGGGGACGACAAAAAAATTCAGGCTATACGCCACGTAATGCGACCATCAATTAGCTACAACATCAACCCTTCATTTGATCAATACTACGAAACTTACGAAGTAATTAGTGCCGACGGCACTACCACTAACGAAGTTGATTACACTAGGTTTGAGCAGTCGTTATTTGGATCTCCTGGAAAAACTTTTTCTAGCGGTATTGGGCTCTCATTAAATAATAACTTGGAAGCAAAAGTTCGTGATAAAGACAGTACTGCAACAGACCCAAAAAAGATATTTCTATTGAACTCCCTAAATTTCTCTACAAATTACAATGTTGCTGGAGATTCACTAAACTGGAGCCCTGTAAGAGTTTCTGGAGGAACACAACTTTTTGACAGCAAAATGAGCCTTAATTTTGGGGCCACTTTAGATCCCTACGCCCTTGACAACAACAATAACAAGATAGATGTGTTTAATGTAGACAATGGCGGCAGTTTGTTTCGATTAACAAGTGCAAACATGACCATGAGCTACAATTTGTCCAGTGAAACATTTGAAGGTGGAGATTCTGACGAAGACCAAGCAATTGAAGAGTCTGTAAAAAGTGGTGGTCGCGCAGATGATTTATTTGGAAAACCACAAGACTTCTCTAACCAGTCTTTAAATAAAGACGACAACAAAAAAATAGAACCTTCAGCACTTTATAACTATAAAATCCCCTGGAGTTTACGGTTAGCGTACGCAGTCAATTATAATAATTCCAGACGTCAAAGGGAAATCTCATCTCATTCATTAATGTTTTCAGGGGATATAGAACTTTCTCCGCGTTGGAGTGTTGGCGCCTCCTCAGGATATGATCTTAAAAACAATGGATTTACTTACACACAGTTACGTTTTGAACGAGACTTGTTGAGCTGGAAAATGAATTTTTCTTGGATTCCTTTTAGTAACCGAAGTTCTTGGAATTTCTTTATTGGAATTCGATCAAGCATGTTTAAAGATATTAAATACGAAAAACGCAGACAGCCAGACAAACAATTATAAAACTATGAAAAAGATTATCACGACCCATAAAGCACCCCAACCTATTGGACCTTATAATCAAGCCGTATTGGTAGGTGACATGTTATATACTTCTGGTCAAATAGCTATACACCCTGAGACTGGTGATTTAGTAATGGATTCTATTCAAGTAGAGACCACTCAAGTAATGGAAAATCTTAAAGCGGTATTGGAAGCAGCAAACATGACGTTTGAAAACGTGATTAAATCTTCTATATTTATTTCAGATATGAATACATTTACAGCTATAAATAGTGTTTACGGAACCTATTTTGAGGAAGCAACGGCACCCGCAAGAGAAACTGTTGAGGTGGCCAACTTGCCTAAATTTGTAAATGTAGAAATCAGTATGATTGCGGTTAAGTAATTAACTAAGAACGCTTGGTAATCTCAGCATGATATTCAACCAGCCCTTCAATTGGACGGCGCTCAAAGTTACCGACAGTAAATCCAAATTCCTGTGCAACTTCTTTAATTTCTTCTTGAGTGAAATAAGCAATAGACCCTGCAAAATGAACAGGAACAGTCTTGATTTCCTCTTTATATTGTAGAATCATATTTTTAACAAATATGCGCAAACCTTTCTTTATTAGGTTTTGGACATAATCAGATTCCTTATTAAGTATCATAAATTCTGCAAAAGTTGCAAGGTATGCGTTTGGATTGGCTTTTTTGTACAAGTTACTTTTAATTACATCGTCGTTAACGTCATAGCGTGTTTTGAAAACTAATTTCAAATCGTGAGGCATATGATCAAAGTAATAATCTCTTAATAGTTGTCTGCCGTAATAATTCCCAGACGCATCATCCATCAGTGAATATCCTAGAGAAATTATTCTTTGTTCTACAGATTCACCATTATAATAAGAGCAGTTAGACCCTGTTCCTAAAATACACACAACTGCAGGGCTATGAGAAACGCCTACAGTGGCGTATACTGCGGCGTATGTGTCTTCTTTGACAACAACTTTAGCATTTTCAAAAATAGACTGCAAAACACCCTTAAGCATTTTTACTGGCTTTTCAGTACCACATCCAGCGCCGTAAAAATAAATTTGAGATACTGATAATTTATTTCCATAAATAACCTCATTTTCCTTTATAATATCAAACGCATCTGTACTAGAGATGATCGCAGGGTTTAGTCCTCTAGTTCGTTGTTTATCGAAAATTGGCTCTCCTGTAGAAGAATCAATGGCAATCCAGTCGCATTTTGTTGAACCGCTGTCTATTACAAATATCATAATTAAAAAGTATTAAAAAAATACACTGCTAAAATAGCAGTGTATTTATAAAGTATTGCTATTAGATAGCATTAATATATTGCGCTAGGTCAACTAATTTTGAAGAATACCCATATTCATTATCATACCAAGAAATGATTTTGACAAAGTTATCATTTAATGCCATACTTGCGTTAGCATCAAAAGTACTTGTCAGAGGTTCAGAAACAAAATCTTGTGACACAACACCTTCTTCAGTATATCCTAAGACACCTTTTAATTCATTTTCAGAGGCATGTTTAATAGCAGCTTTAACTTCATCAAAAGAAGCTCCTTTTTCTAAACGACATGTTAAATCAACAACCGAAACGTCTACTGTAGGAACTCTAAAAGCCATCCCTGTAAGTTTTCCGTTAAGTTCTGGAATTACTTTACCAACAGCTTTAGCAGCTCCTGTAGAAGCAGGTACGATATTGTTTAATGAGGCACGTCCAAGTCTGTAGTCTTTGCGTGAAGGACCATCAACTGTAAACTGAGTTGCAGTTGCTGCATGAACTGTAGTCATAAGCCCTTCAGCAATTCCAAACTTATCATTAAGAACTTTTGCAATTGGTGCTAAACAGTTAGTTGTACAAGATGCATTAGAAACGATTGTATGATCAGCAGTAATTTCGTTATTATTAACTCCCATTACAAACATTGGCGCGTCAGCTGATGGTGCAGAAATAGCTACCTTTTTTGCTCCAGCTGTAATATGCTTTTGAGCACCTTCAAGAGTAGTGAAGATCCCTGTACAGTCTAAAACAACATCAGCAGAAACTGCATCCCATTTTAAATCTTCTGGATTTCGTTCCGCTGAAACACGAATTTCATTTCCATTAATTACTAAGTTACCATTATTAATTTCAATAGTTCCTTGGAACTTTCCGTGAACAGAATCATACTTTAATAAGTATGCTAAGTGCTCTACATCTAATAAATCATTAATTCCTACAACTTGAACATCCGGTCTGCTAGCAGCAACACGAAAGGCAATTCTTCCGATTCGACCAAATCCATTAATTCCAATTTTTACTTTTGACATTTTATTATTATTTTGATTAATTCTTATTTATATACTCATTATATCAGATACTCTTAATAACTCTTCATCTATTTTTGAATGTCCCTTGACAGCTTTATCAATAGGATATAACTCAAGTTTATTGTTAACTGTTCCAACCATAAAATTATTTTTACCTTCTAATAAAGACTCCACAGCCTTGACTCCCATTCTCGATGCTAAAACTCTGTCAAAACATGAAGGCGAGCCCCCACGTTGCATATGTCCTAAAACAGAAACACGCACATCATAATCTTCAAGATTTTCGTCAACATAATCCCTTAACTCAAATACATTTTTACCAGTTTTATCCCCTTCAGCAACCACAACAATACTAGAGGATTTTCCTGTGTGTCTGCTTTTTTCTAAAGACTCTAGAAGACGATCCAGCCCCAAATCTTCTTCAGGCACTAAAATCTCTTCTGCTCCGGAACCAACTCCGGCATTCAAGGCTATATGTCCAACATCTCGCCCCATTACCTCCACAAAGAATAAACGTTTATGTGAACTTGCTGTATCTCTAATTTTATCAATCGCTTCAACCGCTGTATTTAGAGCGGTATCATATCCAAGTGTATAATTGGTTCCAACGATGTCATTGTCTATTGTGCCAGGGATTCCTATTATGGGGAAGTTATATTCTTCATTAAAAATCATTCCACCAGTAAAGGTTCCATCTCCTCCAATTAACACTAAGGCATCAATATTTTGTTTTATTAATTGATCGTAAGCTTTTTTTCGACCTTCTTTTGTCCTAAACTCTTTAGAACGTGCAGATTTTAAAAACGTCCCCCCTTTGTTTATGATATTATTAACGCTTCTAGCGTCCAAAACTTCAAAATCTCCTTCTATCATTCCTTCGTAACCTCTGTAAATACCGACACATTCAATATTGTGATATGCACAAGTGCGCACAACGGACCTTATTGCTGCATTCATCCCGGGAGCATCGCCTCCAGATGTTAATACCCCAATTTTTTTTATATTACTTTCCATAGTTGTAATGGTTTATGTTGTAAAATTAATAAAACTTATATGTTAAAAAATAATCGTGGTCATCAATTTTATCAACTTCAACAAATTCAAACGTTTTCGTTAATAACTATTTGATTTTGAAGCTAAAAAATTAATTATTAGCTAGATTTTGGGGGGTAAATTACTTGAAATTCATAAAATCAGTTGTTTCGGGGTTGAAGTCCTGGTCTGTGGTAGATTTTATTTCTTTAGTTTGCTTTTTAAATAGGGCCCCTAAAAGTTCTTTTAAATTATCAAACTCAATATTATACGAAAGCCCTACCCCTTGGGTGTAACCAATTTGTTCACCAAAATTTTGAATGCTATTTTCTCTGTTAAAAAACTTAAGAGACAAGGTGCGGTCTTCGTTTAATAAAACTTCTACTTCAAAATCTCCTGCAACTGTTGTTTCACTAACTCCACCAACCGGCACTCCAACTTTTCCGTTAATAAGTACATTATCACTTATTTTTGTTGACACAGTCACTCCTAACCGACTGTCAGTTTCATATTCAGGAGTTGTTTTACCCAAGTCTAAATCAATTCCTAACTGAACTTTATTATCATCATCTGCAAAAAGCTCGTTTAGCATGCTTGTAACCCCATCTGATACCAACCCAAAAGCATCTTGCGAATCCAACGTTAGCTCGCTTCTAAAAGCCCCAGTAGCCAACAAGGAAAGTGCTTGGAATTCTTTCCGATCCTTATCCCTTAGTCGATCTGCTAACTCACTATTAAGAGTTGAATTAACACTTGGAAACCGAATATCAAAATTTAAATCTGGGTTTTCTAATTTTCCTGTCAAATGAACTTCAACTTCGGTCGGAATACTTTGATTAATAGGATTGTCTAATAGCGTTGAGGGATTTACATTGATTCCCTCATAAAGCGCCTTTATATTTATATCTGCATTTAATGGACTTCCATCCCAAGCCAAGGTTCCGTCTTTAACTACTTTAAATTTCTTTTGAATAATTCGCCCAAAAGAAAAGTTATAAATTCCGGAGAGGACTATAAAATCGCCAAACATTTGAAACTTCCCTTTGGTGTTGATTTGAGCCAACATACTTCCATTACCTCGTCCAATAATTGAGCTTCCTGTTTGTTTGTCTATTACAATTTCAATTTCAGCATTATCGTTAATATCCATATTGAATTCCATTTCAAGTCCTTTAACATCGTCCAATTCAAAATCTCGGGTAGTTGTTTTAGTTGTTTTTTGATCTGGACTTAAAAAACTTATATAAGAGCTTTCAGATAATATCTCACTATCATTTAGAGGGATCTTAAAAATTGTTCCATCAGAGGTCCCTACATTAGCCTCAATAAATAATTGATCTGTGGGCCCAGAAACATCAATATCACCAGCTACAAAGGCAGTTCCATAATAAAGCGATTCTTCTTGCTCAATCGTGTTAAGCACAAGTAACCGATCAGAATCAATATTCAAGTCTAATGACCAATTCGAAAAATTATTGTGACTAATATTTCCGCTTAAATAAGCCTGCGACTGGAAATCAACATCACTCATTAATGCTTTATCAAAAATAAAGCTTTGGTTTTTTAGAGTAATAATAGTAGCCTCTGCAAAATCATAACCAACATTAAGATAGGGAATGGCTAAACCTGCATTATCTAAAACCAAACGCCCCTCAATTTGAGGTTTTTCAAGTTGACCACTAAGAAATGTATGCCCTGAAATCTCTCCACGAATATTTGTAATCACATCGGCTCCAAAAGGATTTAAGGGATCCAATATAAAATCATTAAATGAAATATCGAGATCAAGATTAGAATTATCACCAGACACATCTAAAGTACCCATTACAGATAAAGATTCGTTAGCGTCTTCTTTCAATGATATATTGACATCATAATTTGTAAGGGATTGATTCCCTTGAATAGCTGCCTTAAAAGAACCTAAATTAAAATCATTAACTTTCAGGTTATCCACAGTTAAACTAGACTTTGGGAGGTACACACTTTTTAGTTGATTAATATTTAGACTGCCATTCAAACGGCCATCTAGTTTTAGGTTTTTGACTGAGGGTGTTATTTTTGCTAGATCTACATTTTTAAAGTCAAGATCTATATTTTTGTTGTCTGAACCCTGTATAAGCGCATTAAAAAGAATTTCCTCATCTGCATACGTCATATTTAAATTATCAACTAGAACCTCCTTGAAAGCTCTGTCAAAGCTAATCTTGTTTTGTGAACCCTGAGAGTTATTTATATGCCATGGGGTGTCTTTAAAAATAACGGTCGATTTTTTAACTCCAACGACAGACTTGTTTGACTCGTCTATGGTATAATATAAATTTAAATCAAATGAATCTTTATAATTTTCACCGCCTTTAAATTCAGTTTTCATATACAAGGTGTCATTGAGGGTTACATTTATTAGGCTAAACTCAGAGACATTATAGTAGGCCGTGGCAAGACTATCTATTTCTACATATGAATTAAATAATGTATTATCATTTATGAGTTGAAGCTTGATCTTATTGGCAAAAAAATCATCCATTTTGATCGTAGGAGACTTGAAGGTAAGTTTAAAGTTTTTAGGATCAGTTTCTACCCTTCCTTTTACGGAGGTGTTAGGTCCTAATTGCAAGTCTGGATAAAACAGTTCTACAATTTTATTATAAATCTTAAAATTAAAGTTTAAATATTGATTTTCTAGAACCTCAAAAGAATTAAATTTAGTATAAATATCCCCTATTGAATTTCTCATTAGATTAGGGAGCTGGTTGATACGAAATTCTCCTTTCAAACTTCCATTTACTATTTCTGGAGAATTTACTTGAATGGTCCTTGACTTATTACTATCAAACATAGAAGTAATTTCAAAGTCTTTGAACTCATAGCTATCATTTTGATTCTCATACAAAGCATCTTTAAAACTAAGAACTCCATAAACATCATCGATACTAGTGCCTTTCATATCTATAGACATTTCTCCTTTTAGCACAGAAATTTTGTCACGATCTACCAACTTTAAGGCGTTCAGATTAGCATAATCAATAATCGCCGAAAAATCATATATATTTTCATTATCAGAAAAATCTACAAGGCCAGAAAAGTTTAATTTTAAATTAGGATCTGCAGCATCCAATTGACCGTTAAAAACCTTATCCGTAATGACTCCGGAAACCTGTAAATCTGAGTAATTATAATCTTTAAACACAAAAGAGCTTACCCCCCCATTTATATTACAACTAATCGATTCTTTTCTGAACCCACTACCTACCACACGATGACTAGAAGTAACCAAGCCAATTGTTGGCTCGCCTATAGCCCTTCCTAAATTAAAATCTGTAAAACGTATTTGACCCACATAAGAGGCATTATCAATAACTTCTATTTCATTTAAATTCAGGTCAATAAAAAGGGATCCTATTTCTGTAGAAATATCCATGACAGCCTTGACAGACTCATTTGTTATTTTTGTACTACCGCTCATCTTAAAGCGGCCTAAGACATTAAAGGCTGATGGAATCGTATTACCTAAAACTCTTGGCAATAATGCTGTAAGCTCCTCATAGCTTGACGATATTGCATCAAACTCTCCATCAAGCAAAAAACCATCTGAACTTGAATCAAATAGCTCATTAACATGAAACCTGCCAATAATAGAGGTATTGCTGTTAGTTTTTAAATTAAATTCCTCGAATTTCAAATCCTTCAATGTCCCTGAAAAAGTGGTATTTAGCTGGGCTTTTTGGTTATCACCAAATTCATCATACAACAAATTAAACTCCCCTAAATCTAAAGAACTGTTTTCAAAAAAACCAGAAATAATAACCTTGTCTGAAAAAGAATTAAGATCCTCACGTTGGTAATCAAATTGGAGTTTTCCTGAAACTAAGGATGAGTCTGTCCTGATGCCCAAATCAGAGAATAACATCTTAGTTGGTGTATAACTGAACACTGTTTCGATATTTTTTAGGGCTAGGCCTCTTGAATCTATAAAAGAAAGACGTTTTATATTTGCATCTATGTCTGGCCCAGAAATTAAAAAATCTGTAGCTAAGATATTAAGATCAGTGAAATTTAAAACAACAGGAGAATCTTTATTTTCATCTGTAAGACGAAAAACACTACTGTTGATATTCAAACTACTGGATGAGAGTAAGAATTTAGCTACATATTTTCTTGGGTTTTGCGTATCAAACTTATCTACAAAAATATCTAAATTTGTATCACTTTCTCCTTTATAGGTCTTGACATGAAAAAATAGATTGTATAAATCTATGTCTCCAAATACAAGCTCGTTGTTAACCATTTTTGCGAAGTTTAAAACCGAAGTGTTGAGTTCAGAAACTGAAATCATAGGCGCTTCAAAATGATCTTTAATTAAAATAGACTTTAATTCTACATCTCCGTTAAACTGCAGGCCTGCCTTTTCAATTTTAATATCTGTACCATAAACATCATTAATTTTACCGGTTGCATAACTACCTAAAGCTGTTTGGATGGCTGGAATTGACAAAAGCACCACCAAAAAAATGAAGAACAACGCGAGAGCTGAAACAGCTTTAAGTACTATTTTAAGATATTTATTGATATGCTAAAGGGGTTATTTATTCACAATTTAACTATTTATACTAAAATTTAAACTCTGCAAAGCATTTATTTTACTGCTATTTTTTTTATTTCTTTGCAGTAATCTAATTAATGGATTAAATTATACCTAATTATAATTACAAATTAAACGAATATTCTGACTAAATCGTCTTAATGAGCTTAAAAAATACATACATTTTAGGAATTGAATCTTCTTGCGACGACACGGCTGCAGCTGTACTACTTAATGGAGAAATACTTAGCAATGTTGTGGCCTCCCAAGCAATACACAAATCCTATGGGGGGGTTGTTCCTGAATTAGCATCAAGAGCACACCAGCAAAACATTGTTCCAGTAGTAGATCAGGCATTACAAAAAGCTGGTGTTTCCACTACGGATCTGGATGCAGTCGCATTTACACAAGGCCCTGGACTGATGGGCTCTTTGCTAGTAGGAACTTCATTTGCAAAATCACTAGCATATGGACTTGAAATTCCACTAATTGATGTCAACCATATGCAAGCGCATATATTGGCGCATTTTATTGAAGAAGATGGCTATAATAAACCCCCATTTCCATTTATTGCCATGACCATTTCTGGCGGACACACGCAAATCGTACGTGTAGACGACTATTTTAAAATGACGGTAATTGGAGAAACTATTGATGATGCCGTCGGAGAAGCATTTGATAAAAGCGGTAAAATTTTAGGGCTAGGGTATCCTGCAGGCCCAGAAATTGATAAGCGAGCAAAGCTAGGAAACCCAAAAGCATTTAAATTTACCAAACCCAAAGTAAAGGGTCTTAATTTTAGTTTTTCAGGACTAAAAACTGCTATTTTGTATTTTGTGCAAAAACAAGTCAAAGAAAACCCTCAATTTATTAAAGAAAATCTCAACGATATTTGTGCTTCAATTCAGTACACTATTGTTGGTATTTTAATGGACAAATTAAAATTAGCGGTTTCGGAAACAGGGATCAATCATATTGCTATTGGCGGAGGGGTTTCTGCAAACTCAGGCATTAGATATGCACTAAAAAAAGCAGAAAGTCAACATGGATGGACCTCATATTTACCTGCATTTGAATTCACAACAGATAATGCTGCAATGATTGCAATCGTAGGCTATTTAAAGTTTCAGAAAAAACAGTATGCAGACCAATCCATAATGGCGTCCTCGCGCTTAAAAATATAAAGCAAATGCAATTATTTTATAACTCAGAGCTCAACGAAACAACAAAGACCTTTAATTTTTCAAAGGATGAAAGCCGTCACATTGTAAAGGTATTGCGTAAATCTACTGGAGATATCCTGATCATTACTAATGGGGTTGGCTGGACTTTTGAAGCTGAAGTTGTGATTCCTAACCATAATAAATGTGTGATGAACATACAAAGCTCTAAGTATACCCAACCAAAAGACTACTCTGTTCACCTAGCGGTATCTCCTACAAAAATGAATGATCGCTACGAATGGTTTTTAGAAAAAGCTACAGAAATAGGTGTAACACAAATCACTCCTATTATCAGTCATAATAGCGAAAGAAAAGTAGTTAAAACTGAACGCTTTGAGAAAATTATACAATCAGCGATGAAGCAGTCCCTAAACCCCTACCTCCCATCCCTTGGGGCAGCTGTCACATTTGCTGAATTCCTAAAAAGCCCTCAAAAAGGAAAAACTTTTATTGCTCATTGTGCTGAAGGAGATAAACACGCTTTCAAAAACAAGATTGAACCTGGAGCATCAATAACCATTTTAATTGGTCCAGAAGGAGATTTTAGCAGTCAAGAGATATCTAATGCCTTAGAAAAAAACTACATACCTGTATCTTTAGGAAGCTCTAGACTACGCACCGAAACTGCCGCTATAGTAGCCTGTCACACAATACAACTTTGCAATGAATAAACGAATACTCTATTTAATTCTCATCTTTGGATTTCACTTGTGTGAAAGCCAAAGCATCGCTGTTTTAAAATATGATGGCGGTGGCGACTGGTACAGCAACCCAACAGCCTTAAAAAACTTAATACAGTTTTGTAATACAAATATATTAACTGTAATTAACAAAAAACCACAATCTGTAGAAGCTGGAAGTGCGGCCATATTTGAATATCCATTTATTCATATGACAGGGCACGGAAATGTGGTGTTTTCGGAAAGTGACTCCAAAAACTTAAGAACGTATTTATTGTCTGGTGGGTTTTTACATATTGACGACAACTACGGCATGAAACCTTATGTAATAGAAGCACTCAAAAATGTGTTTCCATCTAAAAAAATGACTGAAATCCCCTTGTCACACCCTATCTACAACAATGTATATCCATTTCCAAAAGGCCTTCCCAAAATTCATGAACATGATGGACTCGCTCCCAAAGCTCTCGGTTATTTTCATAAAAGCAAACTAGTACTTCTGTTCACCTACGAAAGTGATTTAGGAGACGGCTGGGAAGACTCAAACGTGCATAACGACCCAGAAGACGTAAGGTTAAAAGCATTAAAAATGGGGGCTAATATTATTAAATATGCCTTTGAAAACTAAAGCTGTTATGCAATTAGACCACTATACATCTAAGTTTTCAAAAAAAACCTTTCCAATTGTTTTGGTAAGTGACAACGTTAGCCATGCTGCCAATCTAGGAAGCCTATTTAGAACCGCTGATGCTTTTGGTGTAACACATTTAATTTTAGGGGGAAGCCCTGTAGAACTGGGACGCAAATTTACTAAAACTTCTAGAGCAACCGAACAGTCTATTTCATTTGAACAAACTAAAAATACACTAGAAAAAATAAAAGACTTTAAGTCAAAAAACTACTTAATAATTGGTCTTGAGATCACAAAGGATAGCGTTCAAATATCTGACTTAAACTTTCCTAAAAACAGTAAAATAGCCTTTGTTATTGGAGATGAAAAGCATGGTGTATCATCGTCAATTTTAGAAATTTGCGACCACGTCGTTCACATTGAAATGTATGGTCAAAACAGCAGTATGAATGTGGTGCAAGCGGCTAGTATCGGTTTATATGAATTTACAAAAAAACTAACACAACATACCTAAACCTTTACGTGAACAGATTTATATTAAATACTGATAAACAAGAGTTTATAGAAAAAAACTTAAACTCCAACACACATGCGTTAATTCTCAAAGGAAGTGCTTTCGAAGGGGTTGATATTAAGGAACTCACTGAACAGATAGAAGCTAAGAAAAAATGTGAATCAAAATTAAAAACATGGTTTCAAACTCCCAACATCTACTACCCTAACAAACTCAACATTGAGCAAACCTCATCGGAAACCACTGCACTTATTAAAAGTCGTTTAATTAGCGGCATCTCCCTACTAGACCTAACCGGCGGATTTGGGGTTGATAGCTATTATTTTTCAAAACAATTTAAGACCGTTATCCATTGCGAAGTGAACGCCAAACTAGCCGAAATTGCAACACATAATTTTACAATTTTACAAGCCAAAAATGTCACTACCAAATGCACAGATGGCATAGAATTTCTAAAAACCTTAAAAGAAAAATTTGACTGGATTTATATAGATCCATCACGTAGAGATACTCAGAAAAATAAAAAATTTCTAATTGAAGACTGCAGCCCAAATATTTCAACAATCCAAGACCTGGTTTTTGACCACTGCGAAAACGTTCTGATTAAAATGTCTCCAATGCTAGATATTAGCAGTACACTTCAAACACTAAAAAATGTAAGTACTGTTTATATTGTGGCTGTAAAAAACGAGGTTAAAGAGCTGTTATTTCACCAAGAAAAAGGGATTCAGTCGGAAGTAACCATCAACACCAGCAATACCTATTTTGGCGGAACAGAACACTTTTCTTTCAAAATATCCCAAGAAAAATCAGCAGAGGCTACACTTAACACCCCTAAACACTACCTTTACGAGCCCAATGCAGCTGTGATGAAGTCTGGGGCATTTAAATTAGTTTCAGAGCAGTACAAGCTCGATAAGCTCGATATAAACACACACCTATACACCAGCGTTGATCTTATCAAGGACTTTCCAGGAAAAATTTATAAAATCAACTCGACACACCCCTATCACAAAAAAACACTAAAGCGACTTATTGGTGGCCAGAAAGCGAATTTAAAAACTAGAAATTTTCCAGAAAAAATAGAGACTATAAAAAAGTATTTTAAGATTTCTGATGGTGGTGACAACTACCTCTTTTTCACGTGCAGCTTAGAAGGTAAGATTGCCATGCAGTGTCAGCTAGTATAAATTAAGTTAGGACTTGATTGAAAAAAATGATATTCAACTAAATTTCTTAGGATTGAAAAAATGCTACACAAAAAACACTATTTGTAAAAGATAAGCTTATCACTCGTTAGAGACCATTGAACTTCACTGAATTTTTTCATAAAGGACACCCCAAGCAAGGACATATTTGCAGTTGGCAACGTTTCCACATACGCCACAATATTTTTAATAGTATATGAACCAATTTTAAGCTCATGAATTTTAATTAATTTATTATCAGATGGCACTCCACTAACACCAACTCCCTGCACTACAATGTTCAAATCATCATATTTTAGTCCGTTCTTTTTAAGGTAATCAAATAACCTGAAGCCAATTGAAAAAACTTCTGCACCTGTATCAAAAACAAATCGAACAGGCTCAATAGTTGTTTCAGTAGAAAAACCCAAGTAGATAATCATCGAATTTCCATCTCTTTCTAAATCAACAGCAATAAAATCATCCTGACCTACAATATCATTTTCAATAAAGTAGTTTTTAGTGTTATTTTTAATTTCTGTTTCAACTCCATCAAAAACTTCACTCTCAATGACTATATTGTCTTCATAAACATACTTTTTTGTGCCATTTTCTAATTGTCCGTCAGAACGATGCTTCCCATAACTATAAACTACACAATCAACTGTATTCAGAATTCTCTCTATAGTCTTTTTATTTTCGACTTGTGAAACTGATGACATACCATTGCCAAAATCTATTTCTTTTACTCCAGTTAGCAACTGATTATCAACAAAAAAACCTTCAGATTTTTGAATCTGACCCTTATTGATTATTGTCAATATTCCCTGACCGTTTTTTGAGTTGTTTTTCCATTGACCATCATATACTTGACCATTACTGTCAGTCATTACTCCAGAACCTTCCATCTCACCTCGCACCCAACCACCATCATACACTTGACCATCACCAAAAGTCATTAATCCAGAACCTTCCATCTCGCCTCGCAACCAATCACCATCATATACTTGACCATTATCGAAAGTCATTATTCCATGACCACTAGGATTACCCTCATAATCTAGACACCCGATATAGGTGGCGTTATTATAGCTTTTGTTTTCAGCACATTTCGATTTCTGGCCATGCGATGCAGATAAAAAACTAAAAAAGATGAATAAAAAAGTGATGTATTTCATTGTATTAATATTGGTTGTAGTTGCTAATTTAAGACTATTTCTATAGCTTTAAAAATCACAACCACTAAACTAAACAGAATGAGTAAATCAATTATCGTTTGTGCATTACTATTACATAGTACTTGTATTGCTAGTCAAAACGACCAAGAACTCGCTTTAATAGTTCATAATGAGGCAAGAGCTGAGCTAGGTATAGCCCCTCTCTCGTACTCCAAAAAACTAGCCAAACAGGCAGATGCTTATGCAAAAAAAATGGCGAAACTAGACAGAGGTTTAAATCATAGTAAAATAACTAAAGACGGCGAAAACCTATATATGAGCTATAGCTCAAGTGGAAATGAAGTTACTTTTAGTAATCACCCATTTAAAGACGCCTCGTTGAGCTGGTATAGAGAAAAAAAAGACTATCGCTACTCTAGGATTGGGGAAGAACCCAATTTTGGAGCCATTGGGCACTATACTCAAATGATTTGGGAAACAACGGCTCATGTTGGCTTTGGCTTTGCCCGTTCTAAGACCGGGAAAACGTATGTGGTTGCCCGCTACGCAAAAGCAGGGAACATTACAGGCTATTACCCGTATTAGTGACATTGAATTTATTTAATGATTAAAGTAATATTACTTGATAAATCTAAGCCCCTCAAAAACAACAATACTCACGGCGTTGGCTAAGTTTAGACTTCTCACGTGTGGACTATGAATCGGAATTTTAAATAATTTATTTGCGTTGTTCGCCACCAACTGCTTGGGTAAACCAACAGACTCTTTTCCAAATACAAAAAACAAATTATCAGAATAGTCAATCTCAGTATACTCCTTATCGGCTGCAGCAGAAAGAAAGACCATCTTCTCATTTTTATTAATGTCTAAAAAAGACTCTAAGCTCTCATAAGTTTTAACTGTAATATACTGCCAGTAATCCAGCCCTGCGCGTTTAAGGCGCGCATCGGTTAACTCAAAACCAAACGGTTTTACAAGGTGCAATACCGATCCAGAGGCCAAGCTTAGCCTACCTATGTTTCCGGTATTATTGGGGATTTCTGGTTCGACCAGTACAATATTAAAAGCCATTTGGTTGGTTGGTTGGTTTAGTTAACTTGCATTTATTTGTTATATAAACTTGATTTAAAACTCTATTAATAAATATAATTTTATCAAATTAAATACATGCTAAATTTAAACAAAAAAAACCTTACCAATACGGTAAGGTTTTAATACAAAAATACTAGCAACTACGCTGCTTTTAAAACAACGTGTATCCAATATAAAATGAGTAATTTGTTGTTGACTCTCCAACAAGATCTTCACCATAGGCAACGTATCTTGCGCCAAATCTAAAACTTTCAGTATGGTAAGACGCATCAAATAACGGGACTGTATTTGACATACCTCCAAAATTAAGCTGTAGACCTGCTGCCAAATGAAAATTATCCATAACGTATTTGGCCATTAATGGAATTTCAATGAATGACGCATCATCACTAACAGTATAAGATTGCTCTCCCTCTCCATAAGTAGTTTCCCAAGACACCGTTGTATAGTTAATTTCCCCTTCTAAAGCGAAGCTTTCAGACAGGTACATGGTTTCAAAATAGCCAATACTGAAACCAAGGTCGGCATCTGTACTACTTCCTGAAACAGAAGGCATGTTAAGACTAAACTTAACACCGCCAAAAAGGTCTTGTGCTTGCGTTGCTGAAAAAGTAAACAAGCAAATAAGTAAAATTAATTTTTTCATAATATGTTATTTAAATTAGTTTAAAACCGTTATTTATTCTGTAATCTGATGACTTACTATAGATCACCTTGTTTTTTCTGAAAAATACGATTAATGGTACCTGCATAGCCAGTTACTTTTACGTCAATCTTTTTGAAAAATACGTAGTCCATAACATTAACCTCGTAATTTGGATGCACAATAACATCACAACCAGAAGACTTAACCGCTTTAAATGCAGCAGATGCTTTAGCTCTATCAACTTTTAAACTTGGAAGTAATCCAGATTTTGTAGAATAATCTACACCTTCTGCATACTTAGAGTCTCCTTTGATTCTGAAAAACAAGAAATACAATGACTCTGAACGACCTTCAATTTTAGTGTTGACATCTACAGAAATATCTGCATCTAAAGGTCTGATATTTTCTGTCACCGCAAGTGGCGTAGAAGACACACTAGCTAAAGTTGACTTACAGCTAGTAGTAGCAAATAGGGTGATTAAACACCCCAAAAGTAATTTTTTCATAATAAGTTATTTGTTTTAGTTTAAACAAAAATATTAAATGGCATCTTAATTTTTAAGCCCATATACAGCCCATAGCTAAAAAAAAATATGTAATTAAATGTAGTTTATTGATTTCCAGAGACTTAATGGCGATACTGATCATATGTAACTGATAAACAAACTAATAACTTTATTTACTATATTAATATTGAACTCAAGAACATAACATTGAGGACCAATTTCTTTAAATTGTTATATAATTTATTTATATTGAATTCATAATAAATAAAATCATACCAAATGATTCATGTACTCTACAAAAAAGAAGTGAAAATAAGCCTGAATAACTAAAAGTTGGATATGGTCATAATTATAAAAAAAAACGGGTGAAAAATTTGAGACGTGAATTTATAAAAAAAACATTGCTTGGAGTATCCTTTATCGCTGTGACTAACCCATTCAAACAGTTGTGGGCGTTAACTAAAGTCATACCTTGTGTTACTCCTAGTTGGAACGAATTAATAGAAATTGCCCGCTGGGCTCCCACCATTCACAACTTACAGCCCCACCAAGTGAAGATAATTTCAGAAATCGAAGCCGAACTTTTTTACAACCCTGAGCGACTTCTTCCAGTAGAAGATCCTGATTCTATATTTACAACGATAGCAATGGGCGTATTTATTGAACACCTTTCAATTGCTGCAGCCCCATTTGGTTATAGAGTAACAATAGAGCATTTTCATGATTCAGTTTCAATTAAATCATCTAAACCAACGCTTTTTGCAACACTGAAACTCGTTTCAACCATAGAAAAAGAGGAACTAAACAAAAATTTAATTTTTGATAGAAGAACGTCTCGTCTTCATTATGATGGCAAAAAGCTAAAACAAAATACCATTAAACGCATAAAAAAAGAAGCTGAAAAATTTGATCACGATTTTTTTCACTCATCGGAAAAGGAGGTCGTCGACTTTGTCGTCAACTTAAATGAAGAAACCTTATTTGAGGACTTAGCTTCAAAACCAACTAGAGATGAACTTGACCGCTTGTTTCGATACAGTAAAAAAGAAGCCAAAACTCATAAAGATGGCCTCTGGACAAAGTGTATGGGTTTTTCTGGCCGTTTGACAAGATCTATTTTCAAAAACCATAATAGATGGACCAAAGGCTTTCGTAAGAAATTATTAAAAAAGTATTACATGTCAACATTTAAGGGAACCAGTACGATCTGTTGGTTTGGAGGCGCATTTAACCAAAAAGAGGACTGGGTACAATGTGGAAGGATGTTTGCTAGAACTTGGCTTATAATGAGCGATGAAAATGCTTACATTCATCCATTTGGATCTTTGATTACAAACAAAAATGCCTACAGTAAAATTAAAGATCAATTAACTCAGCCAGAAGCCCCTAAAAAGACATGGATGATTTTTCGTGCAGGATACAGTAAAACTCCGACAAGAAGCTTTAGGTTAAGTACAAATGAAATATTAATTAATTAAATTATGAGACACCTAATAATCTTATTCTACGCATGGTTAATTGAGCTTATCCGAAAACCATTAATGCTATCAAATTTTACCATAAAGCTTATACATATTTCAGGGATTAACAAAATTAGAACATTTAATAGCAAAGCCAGAGCCTATTCAGAATTTATTAAGGCCAAAAGAAGAGTGCCGGCTTACAAGGCATTTTTAAAGACTCATAATTTTTCTAAACCTTCGTTTAGTGGGCTGGTACCCAATATTTATGAGATTCCAGAAATTGATAAAAAAAATTATATCAATAAATTTTCTATTGATGCTAGATGTGTAGGAGGGAAAATTCCAACTAAAAATATAATTATTGATGAATCTTCGGGGAGTAGTGGAACAGCAACCAACTGGGTTCGAGGCTTAAAAGAAAGAAAACGAAATGCCAAAATGATTGAGTTTGGAATGAGATCCCTAGTGGGCAAAGAGCCGTTATTTGTCATTAATGCTTTTGCATTAGGCCCTTGGGCTACGGGTGTCAATGTTACTATGAGTTGTGTCTCCTTTTCAAAATTAAAATCTCTGGGCCCTGAAAAAGAAAAAATTGAAAATACGCTTAAACAATTTGGAAAAAATCATAATTATGTAATAATGGGCTATCCTCCCTTTCTAAAATATTTAGTTGATAACTCAGAAATAGAATGGGAGAAATTTAACATTGCTTTCATTTTTGGAGGAGAATCAATGTCTGAAGGAATGAGAGATTATCTATTTCAAAAAGGAATTAAAAAAGCCTATAGCTCTTTGGGAGCATCTGATTTAGAATTAAATATTTCTGCAGAAAATGATTTTACAATAAGCCTTAGAAGATTATTACGTTCAAATCAATCATTACAATCAAAACTCTTAAAGCACACCGGTGCACTTCCAATGATTTTTCAATATAATCCAACAGATTTTTTAATTGAGTCGTCTGAGGCTGGGGAATTAATTGTTACGATCGGTCGCCCCGATTACATATCTCCTAAAGTGAGGTATAACATACATGATAGAGGCCATACCTTATCAATTAAAGACCTCTACTCTATTTTAAAAAGTTTAAATATCAGCCTTGATAAATTAGCAAGACCTCAAACAGATTTACCATTATTATTTCACTACGGAAGAGCAGATATGACGGTATCGTTTTTTGGAGCAAACATAAGCCCTACAGATATTAATGAAGTTATTTATTCGCTACCTGAATTATCTAAAATTGTTAACTCTTACAACCTTACTATAGACGAAGACAACGAAGGGAATAAAAAATTAATCATTTCAATAGAAGTTCAGAAAGGAGAAACAATCGAATTACTAGATCTTGAAAAAACTCAAGCAGCCTTTTTTGATAATTTATCAAAAATAAATCAAGATTTCAGAGAAGCCAGAAAAATGCTCCCCAATAATAGACTGACTATAATTAGTTTCGAAGATTTTGGCTCAGGTTCATTCAAAGAAAATGACATTAGAATAAAAGCAAAATATATTGTAGGATCAAGAAATTAAATGTTTCTCAAAAATGATTTAAATAGATAAAATAACGAAACTATCTTAGATCAAATTATAAGCAATTAGTATTACTAATTGTTTCATTTAAGGAAACTCTCGTCATCTACCTAAGCTCTTAGGTTATTTATCTAAATAATCCCTTCAATTACGAAATAATAATAGAAATTTAATAACTAATGCATATTATTACACTTAATTAAACCCATACAACTAACTAAATAAAACAAAAATGAATTTAAAATATATAATCCTATCCGTGTTTTTATTACAATTCATCACCCAAGATATAAACGCTCAGAACTGGAGTGAATTTGCAAATACAGGATATTATGCAAAAGCTAACCTAGAACTTAAGCTACATTCGAAAACTGAAAATCGAGTCGTTTTTATGGGGAATTCTATCACTGAAGGGTGGGTGTTTATGCGTCCAGAGTTTTTTGAGAATAGAGATTATATTAACAGAGGGATTGGTGGCCAAACAACGCCTCAAATGCTACTGCGTTTTCGGCCAGATGTAGTGGATTTAAATCCAAAAGTAGTGCTTATACTAGCGGGTACAAATGATATCGCAGGAAACACAGGATTTACGCCCTTAGAAACCATTATAGGAAATATTAAATCCATGGCAGAAATAGCCAATGCCAACGGAATAGAAGTTGTGATTTCCTCCATCTTACCTGCGATAGAGTATTTATGGAAGCCCGGATTAAATCCTGCACCAAAAATCATTTCAATCAACAAACAATTAAAGGCTTATGCCCAACAAAACAACTTCATATACCTTGATTACTTCACTGCAATGGTCGATGATAATGATGGCTTAAAAGTACCTGATTATACTGCTGCAGACGACCTTGTTCATCCTAATGTAGCGGGCTATTTAGTCATGGAAAAACTAGCAGAAAAAGCAATCGAAACTGCCTTAAGCAGATAGACATGAAGCGAACTTCTTTAAGTTTAGTATTGCTGTTTACTGTTTTGGTTCTTAATGGCTGTCAGCAGTCAGAAAAAAAAGAGCTGCTCCTAAATGCGCTGTTCACTGACCATATGGTGCTACAACAAAAAAAAGAGGTGGCATTTTGGGGAAGCTATAAGCCAAACGAAGAAATTATAGTTCACGGAAGCTGGGGAAGTGAATCCTCTTGTGTGGCCGATGCTTTTGGGCAGTGGAAACTTAGCATCGCTACGCCTAAAGCAGGAGGACCTTATGAGGTTACTATTCGTACCAAAAGTACTACCATATCAATTAAAGATGTGTTGATCGGGGAAGTCTGGTTGGCCTCAGGACAATCCAATATGGAAATGGACTTTGATTACTGCTGTAATACGACTGATTTTTCAGAGTTAGAACGCTCCACCGCAAATTACCCAAACATTCGCATGATTAATGTTGAAAAACAATTGAGTTTAATCCCGGTTGAGGAATTCAAAGGGACTTGGAAAAGAGCTGTAGGAAACACCATCTCTCCATTTAGTGCTGCAGCGTATTTTTTTGCAAAAAGACTTCATAAAGAATTAAATGTTCCTGTTGGGATTATACACGCTAGTTGGGGGGGTACCGATATTGAAGCTTGGACCAGTAGCGAACAACTAAATACCTTGGGTTTTATGAGCGACGTCATAGATAATTATGATGAATTAGTTGAAGATTCTTCAAAGTCTAACGTCTGGTTTTCACAGTTTGAATCCGCTAAATCGCCTTCTGATGTCTGGTATTTATTTTTGGAAGACCCTTTAGGAGCTCCAGAAAAATGGAAAAGTTTTGATTTTAAAGATTTGGATAATATAACATCAAGTGATATAGATTATGATAATTGGAAACAAATAGAACTACCAGGCTCAATTGATAATATATTTGAAACTAATGATTTTGATGGGGCTATATTAATTAGAAAATCTTTCAGTCTAAAGGAAATTAAAGGAATTTACTCTCTTCGTTTAGGAGCTGTAAGCGATATGGATTTCACCTATATAAATGGGGAACTCATTGGGTCGACTATGGGGAAACCAAGCGCCAATACTAGAACTTATAAAATTCCGAAAAATATACTTAAAGTTGGAGAAAACAGTATTGTCATTAGGGTGGTCAATCAATATAAAGAGGGCAATGTAGGCAGCGTTTCACTACTTCACTCTGAGAGCGCTCCTATCGATTTAGATGGGACTTGGAACTATAAAGTCTCTGCCGAAGTATATCACTCTTTGAGTGCGCATTCATGGCCGTACATCGATTTTTATTTTTACAATAAAGCGTCTATTGATTTTTCCAAAAGACCAGCGGTAACCACCTACAATCAAAATTCAAAATCGTCGCTTTTCAACGGCATGATTAACCCCTTAGTTCCCTACGACATTAAAGGAACAATATGGTATCAAGGAGAAAATAACATACTCCGATTTAAGGAGTATGAACAACTGTTCCCTGCTTTAATTACCGATTGGCGAACCCAATGGTCCAATGACTTTCCGTTTTACTTTGTACAAATAGCTCCCTTTGAATATCATAATGGCCTCTCATCATCCCTGCGTGATGCACAAAGAAAAACATTGAAATTACCCAAAACAGGAATGGTGGTCACTTTGGATATTGGAGAAGATAATGACATACATCCGTCTAACAAACACGATGTAGGCTATAGATTGGCAGGCTTGGCATTAGCAAATGATTATGGAAAGGCACTCGTGGCCTCTGGCCCGCTCTACCGGAGTCAGAAAATAGATGGACCTAAATTAATCTTAGAGTTTGATTTTATAGGAAGTGGCCTAATGAGTTCCACTGGGGCGTTGAAAGAATTTGAAATTGCGGGAGCGGATAAGATCTATGTACCTGCGGTTGCAAAAATTATAGGAAAAACAGTAGAGGTGTTTTCAGCCTCTGTACCCAACCCAAAGTTTTCTAGATATGCCTGGAGAGACGTTAGTAATGCCAGCTTATTTAATAGAGAAGGCTTGCCTGCATCTTCGTTTACAACAGAATAAATGCAGTTGAAAAATTTTATAAATAGACGGTTGTTATAAAATATCATACATTTAAATAAAAACATAAAACATGTGGGGCTCAAATAAATGGACTGAAACTATGCTTAAAAAGTACTGGTGGGTTGTTGTTCTTTTAGCGATTATTTTCGCATTAGGCAAACTCATCAACTAACCCAAAGGCCCAACTCTTAATGTATTGGATTACCATTCAATTGTCTTTTCAATAAACTCAATTAAACTATTAGCCATGTTTTTTTGCTGCTGAACATTTGGATGTGCTGAGCTTTCTTCATAAGGCATAAAATGCGTATAAATATTCTCATCCTTTAGACTAGCTACTGCTTTTTGAACATAACCAGGCCACAAAGAACCATCTTTAGTAGCGTCCATACTTCCAAGTGTGCAAATGATATTAGCCGCTGGATAATGAACTCTTAAACCCGCAATAAACTCTTGATAAGCACTAATAATAAAGGCTTCGTCTGGGTTCTTATCTCCAAACCTTTTAATGAATTCAGGATGCTCAGGAAGATTAACCAACCAAGAGTCGTTTTGAAAGAGGTTAACCACTACAACATCCGGACGGTATAATGAAAAATCCCACTTACTATTACTGTCTGTAGGAATTAATCGGTCATAGAGTTCTGGCATAATCAAAGGATCCCAGCTAACTGTTATGCCGATACCACTTTTACAGACACATTGATAATCCGCTTCAAAGTGTCTGGCTGTAATCGCGGCATAGCTAGCGTAATTATTAGTATAGATACTGTCATAAAGATCCTTTCCAGACGTATCTTCTACTGCAAATCCAGCAGTTATAGAGTCTCCATAAAATTCAATTTTTCTTTTCTTAGGGGGCGACTTTGCTAGTAATTTAGCATTGGCATTAATTTTAAAGCCATAAAAATTAGTTGACCCCTTATTCCACTCTGTGCGTCTAAAAATCTCAATTGTATGAGGGCCTTTTGACAAGTTGGAGGCGAGGACTTGGTATTGTTTGATGGTTTGTGGTCTTAAAATAAAGAGACTATCATTATCTAAAATTACATTATAATAATTATCTCCGGATTCATCTTGAAGCAAAGCAGCGATAGACGCGCCTTCAAAGTTAATTCTGATTGAAGATCCTGGCCAGTTCAATCTAACAGATTCCTCACTAGGCCGATTTGTTCTGCCAGAATACTCAATTGCAGCATTTGAAGCGCTAACAATCAGTTCATTTTTGTCAGAACAACTAATTAACAAGACTGATACTAAAAATGATAGCGTAAGAGCTTTTTTCATAAAAACACTGTTGTATACTAAGTTATCTTAATGGGTTGCCTCTCCTGCTCCACTAGGGATTCTGATCCGTTCTACTATGTCTTGAACCTCTTGTGGTGGTGGGGGTGTAAACTTCATAATAGTAATAGACACTATAAAATTTAATAGCATGGCAACACTTCCAAAACCTTCAGGAGAAATACCAAACCACCACTCGCTTTTACTAGGAAGAACGTCGTCAAACCATCCAAGTTTATATTTCAACATATAATATAACATGGTTACAATACCCACAATCATTCCGGCAATAGCGCCTTCTTTGTTCATTCGTTTATAAAAGATGCCAAGTATAATCGCAGGAAAAAAGGAGGCTGCTGCCAAACCAAAAGCCAAGGCTACTG